>Ga0326511_10000556_pt1 | contig 32647 bp, 23 predicted proteins | sample 0_2496_0518_D_FD_203701 | JGI IMG/M metagenome (GOLD analysis project Ga0326511, IMG submission 203701) | Bovine rumen microbial communities from UC Davis, California, United States - 0_2496_0518 | ecosystem: Host-associated > Mammals > Digestive system > Stomach > Rumen | place: USA...
TCCGCTATACCCGTGCCGCGCTTCTTCGCCGCAATGCGTATAGTCTCCAGAATCAAATCCACGTACTTCTCGTGCGATTCGTCTGCCACCAGTATTCTAACGTCCTTAGTCAATTATAATAAAATTTAAATTGTTCATTAAAATTTTATACGATACGGGACTTCCGTCCCTACGAAACGGAGCTTTCAGCTCCTACGAAACGAGGCATACGCCTCTACGAAAACCTTTTTTTCCGTTTCAGTCTTTATTTAGTAGCGAGCTTGCTCGCGTATCGTCTTCGTTTTCGTCTTCGTAGCGAAGCGTATCGTAGCACCCTTGGTGCGTATCGTAGGCGCTTGCGCCGTATCGTAGCCCTTTAGGGCGTATCGTAGTCACCACAGGTGACGTATCGTAGCGAAGCGTATCGTACGAGCCTCCAGCTCGTCAAAGAGTCATCTCTGGAATTATCGCGCTCAGCTGATCCACCACATCCACGTGCTTCGCCCCGTCGCGCAATACTATAAATATGGTGTCGTCGCCAGCTATCGTGCCAATCACGTCACGCGGAGCCAGCTGGTCGATGTTCGAAGCCAGACTGCTCGCAAATCCAGGGTGCGTCCTAATCACCCCCATGTTGCCCGAAAACTGGATCGACTTATATCCAGGCGATGGCAGAATATTCTGCGCAGGCGTCTGTGGACGGTGCACCCTGCGGTAAGCCGTTTCCTCAGGCAGGGCATACACATACCTGCCCTCGCTGTTCGCCGCCTTCGCCACCTTCAGCTGCTTCATGTCTCGTGACAGCGTAGCCTGCGTTATCGCGATGCTCTGTCGCGCCATAGCCTGAATCACCTCCTCCTGCGAACCCAGTTCGTTGGAGAGTATCACCAGCCTCAGCGCCGCCAACCTGTCTTTCTTCGAAACCTTCAGCATCTCTTTAATCTTTTTGCCTTCGTAGCGAGCTCAGCTCGCGTATCGTAGCGCAGCGTATCGTAGGCGCTTGCGCCGTATCGTAGTGGCACAGCCACGTATCGTTGCAAAGCTTATTGCATATTTATTCGTTACCGAGTTGCAAATTTATAAATAAAAATACTAACAACCAAAGAAAAACAGTGAAAACTTTCACCCCCGCCCCACTTTTGTTGCATAAATGAATAAATGAGTACATTTTCCCCATTACACATTTTGTGTTCTTGGCGTTACTTCAGCACCATGGTTCCACTGTAGCTGATGGTTTCCCTCTTTTGTGATTCCACGTCTATGTTGGTTTTGCCACTGTTGAATATCTTCAGACGATATTGCAGAATGTCCTCGTCATTATCCACCATCATAGATATTTCCGTAGTGCCGTTGCTGCTTTTCGCTGATTGGTAGTGGGTTATCGGAGCTACGAAATTCATGCCCTTCCCTCCTCCGTATGGCACGTCGTATGCCCTTCCGAAGTAAGGCAGGTATGACAGCAGAGTGTCGCCCCTCACCTCCAGCATGAAGTCAGAGAGCACGTAACGAGCCCTGCCGCTAATGGGGTACATCCACTCTATCTCCACCGTGTAGTGGCGTTCGTTCAGGGCTGCCTCCACTGCCATAGCGGTTTTAGCATCCCTCTCAGCCCTCTCTGCAGTTGTCAGTGTGTTGCACGCCACCAGTATCGTTGCGGCGAAGGCTATCGCAAGTATCCCTTTATATTTTTTCATAAATGAGAAAAAGATTGCTATAGTTTTCATAGTCGTTATACTCCCCCTATTTTCCAGTCGTCACAGGCATACCAGCCTCTTTCCATGCTATAATGCCTCCATACATATTCACCGCCTTATAGCCCGCGTCAGCCAGTTTCTCAGCAGCATAGGCAGAGCGACGTCCGCTTCTGCAGTATATGGCAATCGTCTTGCTGACGGGCAGCGTCTCCTTTGCCCTCTCCATGAAATCATCCTTGTGATAATCTATGAGCACAGCCCCTTTAATATGCCCCTCAGCATATTCAGCCTCAGTTCTCACGTCAAGCACCACCACGTCAGGTTCAGCTATCAGTTTAGCAAAACCCTCAGGGTCAGTGTTCCTGTAATTTAGTTGGCAGCATGCAGTAGTCAGTCCGAATGTTGCCAATAGGCATGTCAATATCTTCTTCATCATATATCCCTCTTTTTTTCAAAGCCCATACATTGTTTTTTGCAAAGGTATAAAGTTCTTTCCAAACTGCCAAAAATGATGCAAAAAAAATCCATTACACATTTTGTGAAATAAAAAAAAGTTTGTACATTTGCACCAAAGTAATCCACTAACCAACCTTTATCTATCCACACGTATGTTTAAGATTTTTATAACAGAGTCTCTACACAACAGCATTACAGAAGCTGAGGGAAGGAAACCCACACAGCAACGCTCTAACCTATACAAAATCCTCAGTAAATATAAAAAGGAGATACACACGCTGAGCAGCGACGAGACCTTAAATCTCAAGAACAGCCCAGAGAAATTCCTTAACAATCCATCATCCCTTTACATCCTCGACATAGCCAAAGACGAAGCAGCAGCCATACAGCAACAGTATGGAGTAATGTGCCTCAGCGGTGAGCATCCCAATGTCTCAGCACTCATCGATGTCAACGATGCCTTTGTTTCCAACAAATTCCACCAGTTAGACAAAGGCTGGGACTCCGTGCTTGACAGCGTAGAGTCCCTACCCTCCAACGCATTGATACTGGCAGACCGTTACCTCTTCAAAAACATGGAAGCAAAAGACGGCGATGGCTTTGACAATATAGAGGTCATTCTCGACCAGCTCCTTCCCAAGCAGTTTGCAGGAGGCGACTATCATGTCTGCATCCTTTTCAACAAAGAAAAGTCAGCCTTCAAGTTTATCGACATCGCCAACGGACTCGAGATAGTCAGACAAGGCGTCGATCGCCCTTACCAAATTAAAATGGAAGTGATAGGATTTGACACCCACACCTCCATCCACGACAAACTACATAACCGAGTCATCATCTCCAATTATTACATGGTCGAGGCAGGTCACAAACTCGCAGCCTTCAACCGTTACTATGGCACGGCGCGCCAAACCATCTACCCTCTGGCACTCTTCACCGAGAGCAGTCTTATGGGAGCCTCCAGCGCACCCCTGAGAGCCATCAAGCAAAACCTTGCCGCCATAAAAGATTTCTCCGAATATGTCACCAAAGTCGAAACCTTCGACAAATACCTCTATGCCATCAACGGAGAGCGCAAGGACTGCAATGGCATTCAAAACAGATTGCTGAAATAGAACCAATATGAAACAAGAAACGAACCAAACAACCACAGGTAGTCAAACGGCAAAAGAACGCGAAGTTGTCAGGCAGTTATTCCGAGGCGCACTCTTCCTCGTCATCGCCCTAATCATTCTTATTGCCGTAATACTACATCTGGTCCTGTCTTAGTCATTGCAAACGAATAGAGAAATCATATAAAAGCAACGACGAGCCTTATGGTTGTAAGGCTCGTCGTTTTTAGAGATTCGTTTTGAAGTTGCAAATTTAGTTCGCTATATTTCTGTGATACTTCGTTCTTCAAACAACATTTGAATGAATATTCCTATGAACATTGCCACAAAAGCAAACTGAATTAGGAAATCTCGCATAATGAAATATTTTCCATTGAATCCTGCTGATGTGACAATAGGATGATTAGGAGTTTTACCTCCCTTTTTATATGTGCTTGAAACGATATGTACATTTTTCAGATTCTCCAGTCTTTTTGCATCAGTTTTTAATTTGGATGTGTCTTCACCTTTATTTACAATCTTATAGTTCTGATGTCCTACCTGCTGTTCAGCATTATCTTTATCTACATATTCTTTATAAAAAGTGTCAAGCACTCCACTTCTTTCCAAGAAACGTTCTCCCGTAAAATTAATAATAAACAAACCTACCACGAAGGAAATTGCATATCCTATTAACATCATTTGCGAACACCTTATAGCTTTATTGAAGACTTTCTCATAAGGTAATTTTCTATTAATCTCATACATTAAAAAAACGAATACTATAACAGATAACCATAAAGAAGTGCTCCATGATACAACAGAATCAAAAAATGTACCGAATAATTCATTACCTATTGCTATAGTTAGCCAGGCTGTGGCTATCGAGGCTATTAATCGTGGAAAGAAAACATGCATGTTTGACAACCAATGCACAGGAAACATTTTCTTATGAAATAATACCCCCAAAAGTAATATAAAAAATACCTGTACAAAAATCACACAAATATTTAGAAATGTTATAGATGGGCTATCATCCTCAAAACAAAAAACACTTGAAACCAAGTAATCAGAAACGACAATAATAGCAATACCGATAAATAATGTCAAAAATATTGTCCGCATCCTTTTTGCAATAAGTCCTATCCTAGAGTTTTTTAAACTTTGTGCATTTTCTTCTATGCCTCGATCTGTGTATTCATTATACATCGATAGTATCCACATGATACTACCGCAACAAATGACAATAACACATGCTATGGGCAAGTTACGATGTTTCACAGTCCAAAAGTTCGCACAAAAAAAATCGGGAAACACAAAGACTGTCAACAATAGGATAGATACTATAGTAAAGAAAAGCCTACTGGCATTTTTAAACAAGTGGAGATGAGAAACGTCATTAAACGCGTATCTCTTCATAAACCACTGCGAAACCTCCGTCTTGTTTGTATTGGCACCTTTTAATAAGAGTTTATCTACATCATAATCATTGTTTTTTAAATACTCAAAGACTGTTTCTACATTGCAAATATGAGTTTCTTTACTTTCCTTTTCTTTCATTGAAAAAGAAACTCGACGCATCTCTTCTTCTGGTGATGCGAACCAAGAGTTCCAGTTTCGAAATGAAAGGCTATCAGTACCAAATATTGCCTTATATAATTTATATGTTATTTTACACTTGCTATTATTACTACTTTCCTCTTCTGAGCAATAGTGTTCGAAATATTTCTCTGATGCAGGATTCATTATATCCTGTATCCACAATGTTTCTGCTTCATATAAATTTTCTGCATATAATTCTTTTATTCGTTTTTCTTTCTCCTTCTCATTTTTACGCTTTATGATTTCTCCTATCATGCTTCTATAGAAATAGTATTCGCATTTATGCATTAATGCCGAAAAGTAGAAATTTGACATCAAACCTGACATCATTGCAGAATAGAATTTTGAAGTCTGGAACACATCAGAGTGTTTCAGGTCATACATGAAATCAAGCAATAGTTTTCTCAGAAATTTTACAACAATTCCATTTTCTAATAGCTCTATCCTTGTTGTTTTTTCATCTATCCTCCTTGAAATATCCATTAGCCATAATGTAGAATAAGAAAGGTCTCCATCCAGATTTTCTCGCATTTTATCATATAGCGTTTTTTCTCCAGAAGATTTCTTTTCATAACGTTTCTTTATCAATTCTTGAATAAACGTTGTTCCTTTATTAACAAACGGATATTTCGTGTTATAAACATCCTTAATAGCATTATATAGTAAGTCTGAATCACTATTGATATAAGGTAATTCAAGGATAACTTCCTCCATGTGCTTGATTGCTGTATGAGAATTATCCTTAACCCTTCTTTTTGTAATATCCTCTTCGTATGCTTTCTCTACCTTATAAATATAATCACTGGATGAATTGTAACATTTTTCTTTTTTATATGCACTATAATGTACTCGGAAACATATGCTACTTTCTGTTATTGTAACATTTATGGGATACTTAGGTGAAGACATCTCATTATTTTTAGAAGAATCAAAATAAGCAGGCAAATCTATATAATCATAGATTGCTATACCAGCCTCTATTCTTGATGCCCTTTGGTTTAATCGAAAGAATTTACCGTAATTCATGCTCTGTCAGACTTTAAATCAATAATATAATTCTCTATATCTGCACATAATTTATAAAAGTCTTCTTCTTTTCCTCCTTCTCGCAAGAACATGGCCATATTAAACTGTGATTTAAAGTAGATATATTCTTCCCACATTTCCGGCCATTGTCTTACTGTTCCAAAAGCTGTTAAATGAACAAGTTGAGTCAGATGCTCCAGCAATCCTCCCAAATATACATTCTTACCAATAAAATCTGTTATTAAAACAGAACCCGTTGTATTAAATATATTTCCATCTGCAGGGAATTGAACATCATCAAGCATCTTACGATAATAATATTGCATGTCCAAGACCTCCTGATAATAGTCATTTGCCCTATGCCTTACGCCTGATTTATCCCGATATATTTTATTAACAGTATTGAATATCGACTTTGCTGATAGATTTTCTATACCAGAATCTTCTAGTTGTTTCTCCATTAACTTTAACAAATTATACAAGAATAATTGAGGAGTATTTGTTGGACAAGCGCCTACCGCTATATGCCAATATTTTTCGCTTCTGTTCAATCCTTCCGCTAGAAGTCTCTCGTATACTGCAGATGTGTAGGCAGAAATGAACATAAAGAAAAATCTACCATGAGGTCCAATTTTGTATTCAGAATCACCATTATTAGATTCGGTCTTATTTTGTGCTATTTCTGTGTAAATGTTATTCAATATTTCATATCCATATTGTATCTTATCCTTGTCTAGAAAATAATCTAAAAGAATTATATCATATTTTCTTTTTTTTAAAGCTCTCTCTGCTTCTTCAATTGTTTCTGCAAACTCTATCAGTATAGTTGAGTCTTCTGTTTTTTTACTCGCCCTCTCTGTATAATTAATTGTTTCAATTCTGCCTCTCAAATTTAATCGTTCCTCCAAAAGATTTGTTATTATCTCTAGCTTTGTTTTCCCTTTACTTTCATTAAAAGTACTCATTTTCTCATTAGCTTTATCATCAACTAATAGCAACCTCCATCGTCGATCTGCTATTTTCTCTGTAGTAGATGCGTTTTGCGGAGTATTTTTTTCATTGTGAAAAAAGTTTTTGCTCGCCAATTCTTTTCTGATAAGCCTCTCTATTGCACTTTCTGAATGGAATATAAAAGGAGATACGCCTAAGGCATGTGAACCTGAAAGAAACGACTCTTTTGTTAATCGTGCATTCAAATCAGCATATTCTCGCGCGACCTCTAAAGCATAGAGATTATTCTGATAATTACTATATATAATTTTTACAATCCTGAAAAGTCTTAGGATGAAGACTTTTGAATGTCTATTTATCATCAATAAATAATTCCAAATACTACTATCCATTATTGGATAAGAACGGGGGATCGATGGAGGTAATGGAGTATTCCCATATAAATTGGTTCGAAATGTATCTACCAAAGAAATGTGTATGATTGGTAATAATGATGTTTTTCTTCTTTCCTCAACACTGTCTGGCAAACAAAGTTTATCCTGTGCAAAATGGTTCGTATTGTCATTACTATTTGAAGAACCTGTAAATATATCACTTGGATTATGGGCAACCAGTAATATCTTGCTGGTATCCAAAGACTCTTCTGTTGTAACTGCTTCAATATCAATAGCCTTGTCCATCTCTTTGCACAAAGGTATTAGGATTTGCTCAAAGAAATCCCCCTTGTCACAAAGATATTTGACTTTCCACTTTCCCGTGCCTTTATCTTTAGTTACAGAGATAATTGCTCGTATTTTTTTTTCCGCCTCTTCCATTGTTATTCAATTCCTCTTTTGAATTGTGTTTATTAGCATGTTAATTTCATATATTAATTCATATTTTTTTTTCGCACTTGATTCCTTTTTCAAATCTTGCATTAACAATTTTAGATGTTCTCTTTTTTCTCTCAATTCTGGTTCTGTAATCTCTAATTCATTAAGTTCTTTTTCTAACAAATCTTCTCCATTCGCTAAAGTATGTACCAATGAAAATTTCATATCAACGTCTATTTGGGAAGCTAGAAAATCGTACATTTCTTTCGCAGTAGCTCTACTATTGTCATCTAACATTCTACCAACTTCATCCACATGAGCAAACACGACCACAGAACGTAATATCTTATTATTGGAAACATTTTTGTATTCCAAAGACTTTGAAGATTCGACGACCTTAAAACCTGAATTGCCGATATCCTTATTGTGTAGGACTAAAATAATTTCTTCTACATCCTTATCCAAATTTATAACCTGATCCGTAAGTGCCTCTATCCACTCATTTTGTTCCGCAGGTGAATTCAACGCCCAAATCGCATATACAGATGTATCATCTCTATCTACATCTTTCAATTTGTAATAACACAAACGGTTATAAAGCCAAGGCGCTTCTGGGGGACGTTCGATATATATGTCAAAAGGCTCTTGTGCTTTATTAGGGTTTATTTCTTCGACTAACCAATTAAAATCTTTATCCTCCAAAGAGACCTCGCTACATTGTTTGTAGAATTTCTCCAATTCTTCAGTAACCCCTAGCGCTTCATCAGGCTTATTTTCTTGGATTAATGCACGTTGCAATTTTTTTCCCGCCTCAGGATCCTTGACATCAATTCCATGTTTTTTCAGAAGATTACTAATACCATCCTCGTCTGTAGAATTATTATTAACTCTAATTGAGGCGGGATTCTTAATGTAATTAGCCAAATAGTTTTCTTGATATGTTTTATTTTCTTTAAGTCTATCCCAAAAGAAATTTTGCAATTTTTCCCCTGTAATAAGCTTTTGCTCGTCAACAGCATTCTCTCCAAATAAGCCACTTTTTTTATTTGGAGTGATAAAATATGTTGTAAACAATATAACAGTCTTACTCATAGCGCGCAGAATATAAAAGTTCAGTCAAAGAATATTTACAATCAAACACAGCATTTTCTATTGCAGAAAAAGGTATAAATGGAATATGCTGTGGCATATCACTCTCACTTGGTTTGGATCGACCAGAATGTATTGTCATACCTGGTAAAAAGTGATGTAGTAAATTTTCCTTCTCATTATCCTTGAAAGATATAACACTTTGAGGATTTGAGAAGTAAGAATAAAAATCCTTAGTCAAATTTTCTCTTTCTTGATCCATGTTTTTTATACCAAATTGTCCATATAGTTTATCTAAAAGTCCTTGGTGAATAGATATTGCATTAAAGCCGTGCAAAAAGGACTTTTGCTCATCATCGCTACAACATGGTGTAATCTTTAGTTTATTTTGCATATTATCTGTTTGCCATGATATCGTGGCATATCTCTTGCATTCAGAGAATGTTGCTCTGTTTCCAGCTTTCTTGTGATAACCATATAGATTAAATTCTTTTTCATTTTCATTACTACGTATGATTGAGAAAATGAAAACGTTTTTATGGGCATATGTCGCACCAATATAGTTTTTAGTATCTACAACGTCTTTATCTGAGAGTCTCTTGAGATTATTTTTCTCCAGGAATAGTTTTTTATTTTCTTCTTCAAATTTTCGATATTTCGAATATTCTGGTTTACTAAATATGTCTTGTGATAAATCGGCTTCTTCTAAACCGAATACTTTTGAGAATATACGCTCATCAAATATGGCAACTTTTTGTTTCATAGCAAATAAATGTCTATAAAACCATATTTCTGTCAGTTTCTCATTTCTAATAAGTCTGTCAGTAGAATTGTTACCAGTTATGCCCTCACTAGAATAAAACCGACTAGCATAAACGGAATCATTAATTATATGCGCCTCAAACTTTTCGCGGTCTTCTAAATGGGTAAGATAACGATATCTTGCTAATTCATCATTGCTACTGAATGTAATTTTGTCACCAATTCCATTGTCTTTATGAGGATCTTGCTCATAATGATTCTTAGCTCTATCATCGGAAATGAGTATTTTTTCTTTCCCATCCCAACAACTCAATTCTCTATAGAGTAATTTCTCTATATCAGGTAGATCTATTTCCTTGATCTCACTATTATTTTTCAATAGATTTATAAAATTCAATATTTTCTTATCTGAATGATCATCTATAAAAATAAACTTGAATGGAGACTTAGATTTTACTTCATTATATTCAGCATCGTCTGAACTGGCTTTATCATAAACTATTATATCAAAACTTTTATTCTTGTATCTTAAAAAGGAATTTGGTGTAAAAAAATGCCACGAATGCTTTCGAAGTATTTTTTCTGTATTATTATTTACGTTTGTAAACCCATTAGATATCAAGGCTACTTTCTGTGGACGTACTAAACAGAAAATGTATTGTAAGTGACAATCTCCATCTTTGTCTTTGGAGATACGGGCATAAAGGACTGGAGGTTCCGTATTTTTTACCTCCCATTTCCCATCTTCAATATTACTTGTCTCTTCATCAAATAGAAAATTTCTTTTATGCTCCTCCATGGCACGAAGCCATGTAGCAGATATTCGCATTTCCTTTATTCCTTTATTGGAGTTCTTCATTTGACCACTCTGACCATCAATGTAATCCTCTATAAGAGCCTTTCTAAGACTGCTTAATGAGGTCGGGACAATTCCTCTTGTCACATCTCCACCTTTCATGGATATTGTCAAGTTGTCCGTAATAGTCACGAAATACAAACCATTTCCCATTTCGGGGGTGCGACAGTAAAATTTTGATAACACTTCTTTTAGAGAAAGAGCATCCTTCGTACTTCTATCATCACGTAAACGTTCTCTCAATAATTCAGACGAATTTTCGTTTTGAATATCTTCTTTCGTGAAAATATCTATTGTCAGTTCTAATTTTCCTTTGTCACGCCAATTACCATGTTTAGCAGCATTACGAATAATATTTTCTATTATTGAAAAGACTGCTTGTCTACCGACTACACCACCAGGAAGACTTACGTCATATGAACGCATTTCGTCTAACTCTTCTCTTGCTATTTCCAGAGTTTGTGCACTATAATAATTTAGAGGATTTACATATGGTTTTTTTATTTCTTCAACAGGATTTCCATTAAACGTCGTGCGGAACTTTAATACAATATCATGTAAAGATGTCTCTTCTTCCATCGTTTTGGTCGGACTAGTTGTTCTACCCAACCCTTCGGAACGTGCAATATTTCCTAAGAGAATATTATCTGGTTTGAGATTTTGTCGATCTGGATGCCTTTCGTATCTTTTGTCGTTGTTTAACTCGTCATATATAAAGTCCTTAAAGTTAACAGAAGAGAAATAGGGAATGTACGAAGTCGCAATAGTTGCTATGAAATCTTGCCTTTCTTGCAAATAAGAAATAAATTGACCTAATCCAACCAAAAAAGGCAAAGCAACATTGCTGAGAATATCTTCGTTCTCAATAGATTGTGTCGTGACTATTTCTGTGCTTTTTGACCATTTATTTATCCTTTCTCTTAGTTTGGGAGAATACTGAGAAGGAGTTTCTAGAAATTCTTTTAGTTCCTCTTCATTATCGAAAATCTGAGAAAGAATTTTATCATTAAGCATATCCTTTACAGAACTTAGATGATGTTTGAGATATGCCATTACATGACTACCAAGATTGTGGCTCATGTTGCGCGACATTATAGCCGCTTTCGCAGACTTAACAGATTCTTTTTTAGCCCTTTCAGATTCTTTCCTTGCAGCCTCCTGTAACTGAAGACCAAGATTGAATAGATAATTTGCTGACATAAAACGAATCACATTGCCTACTTGGTCTGCAATAGTAGAAACTGCATCATCCAAATATTCCTCATCTAGTTGTTCATATTTCGACTCAAAATATATAAAGCAAGCTCCTATACCCTGCAATGGATTTCCTGTTCCCACCTTATATTTGGGAAGCTGATTAGAGGCAATAGATCCATATATAGGGAAAGATATATAAAATGTTTTAGGTCGGTTATTATTAACAAATGAAATCTTGTTATACAGTAATTGGTGCAATTTCTTTTGCAAATCTTCTAGGCTCATGCTTTTTTTCTCAAACTCTTCCTGAGCCTTCTTTATCATCTCTGAATATATTCTTTCTAATCGGAAAGTATTAAAGTAGATACCACCATTCTGGTCACTCTTATCATTAATTTCTATTTTAAAAAATTCCGATGATCGTTCATCTATCTTTTCATCTATACTTTCCTTATTACACATAGTTATAGTATATTTTTTTTCTCCTATGTTATAAAGGAAATCTGGATGCTGATATATTGAGAGGTGCTCATCATCATCAATTTTATCTATAGCAGCAGCATAGTACTTTCCTATACGTTCTTTAAAATATTCATCACTTTCTGTACCATAGTTTCCACCTGTAACAAATGAGCAACATTGTAGTTTACCCCTGGATACTGGATCTAATGTAGAGGCCACTAAACTATATTCTACAAAAATGTTGCCAAGATTACCTGGTAACGATCCATTTAATCCATTTACAGCTTTTGTCAATTCTGATAAAATAATATCACGAATTATTTTTATGCCACATGCATTATATGCATTTGTTGCAAGTGACAATGCTTCTTGCTCTATCTTTTTCCTTTTTTCTGTATCATTTTCATTATTTGCTACTTCACGCATTCTTTTTGCTTCTGCAAAATCTTTCGTACCTTGAATTAAATCAGTGTTGATTCCCTGATCGCTCTTAATCCATGTTGAAACTTTTTCAAAAGCCCTTCTGCTCGGGACATTATTCAGTGTAGACATATAGCTTAGGTATTAATTGTATTATTGTAATTCTAGTTTCCCATTGTGGAATACACCAATATGAAGATTATCTTTCAATTCTCCATTGGAATCAAATTTTATCTGTCCCGTTACGCCTTCAATGTCAACCTTCTTGAAGGCATCTGCCAACGTGATATTTTCTTTCTTACTAATTTTTGCAGCCTCAAAGAGTGCTAACATAGCGTCATATCCATAAGCCTCAGTGTAGGTTGGCTGTTTCTTGTTTTCTTTTACGAATTTTGTGATCCACGCCTTTGCTTTGTCTGACTGTAGTTCTTCAATATTGAATGCCGGAGCTGTTACATGGAAATCCTCCAACATTTCATCAGAAGCTTCCTCAAGCGCATCAAGTAGGTCCATTGAGCACAGTATCTTCTTCTTATCTATATTGTATGTTTGGAAATCCTTAGTAATATTCAGAATGTGCTCTTTGAAGCCTGATACAAAAATTACATCTGCATCGAAGTTCTTAACCTTTGTTGCAATATCACGGAAATTGGATGTCTCAACTGGAAAAGCCTCAACATATATATTTACGTTAGGATTCTGCTTTTTTAAGGCAGGAACCACTACCTCTTCACACTGCACCTTTGCTCCTAATATGTCAAGGTGAAGATATGCAACCTTCTGAGGTTTTTTGGACAGTAGGTATTCTGCAATATGCTTACCCTCTATTCCATAGTTCACCCAACAACGAAAATCTTTTTGGTTTGCGTCAAGTTCCAATGGCGTCCATGACCACATAATCTGAAGAAAACCCTTCTTGTGAATCTGGTCCAGGATAGACATTGTTTGTGTCGTTATGCCTGACATATACACATCTGGGTTAGAAATAGCTTGTTTTTGGAAAATTGTAATGGCATCCTTAGTTTCGCCTTTGTTGTCTTGATAGTCAAAATCAAATTTTATTCCAAGCTCATTTGCCTCTGGCTCTATCTCAGCTTTACCCATTTCTATACCATGCTGAATCCACTCACCATAATATCCAATATAACCCGTCATTGGTAAGTTACATGCAACCTTAATGGCATCAGAAGTTTCTTCTTTGCATCCACAGAAGGTGAATGCCACAACTGCAAGAGCAATCAGTAATTTTTTCATAATTCTTTATTATTTATTATTAAACATTATTTCTTCTATTTTCTTAATATCTTTATCTGTAAATTCTTGTTCTATCTCACCTTGTGCTATAAGCAAACTGCGGTCACAAAAAGATATTGCTTTCGATATATTTTGTTCGATTAGAATGATTGATATTCCCAAATGTTGCCTTATATCAGATAATATTTGGTACATCTCTTCCACGGCTTTAGGAGATAGACCCGCACTTGGCTCATCTAATATAACCAGTTTGGGATGAGTGAGCAAAGACATCGCAAGAGCTAGCTGATGACGTTGTCCTCCACTTAAACGATCTGCCATTCTATTGCCAATTTTCTCCTTAAGCAATGGAATAGTTTCTTTGAGCTCTGCATCGACTTTGCCCAATAGAGACAGATTTTCATTGACTGTAAGATTATCAAATACTTTACCACCCTGTAACATTATGGAAATTCCCCTGTTAGCGATCTCACTAGTTGACAAATTTGATATGTCATCCCCCTGAAATATAATTTGACCACTTTGATGGGGAAGTATCTTCATAATTGACTTACCCAACGTGGACTTACCAGAGCCATTAAGACCTATAATGCCTATAGCTTCGCCGCATTCAACCGATACGTTAACGCCTCTAAGAATGTCAACTCCGTTTTTATATCCACCCTTTATGTTTTTTAGCTCAAGTATCATAAACCTAAATAGCTGCTGCGTACCTCTGGGTCGCTCAATACCTCACCTGATTTTCCATATTTCGCTATAATACCTTCATTCAAGAAAGCACAGTAGTCTGCAACCTCGCTTACAAAATGCATATTGTGCTCTATCATTAGAACCGAAAGTCCTTCCTCATCCGTCATCTTACGAATAATTTGCTGGATTAATGATATATATCTAGGATTTACGCCAGATGTCGGTTCATCCAACAACAACAACTTATCATCTTTCCCCATAAGCAGTCTAGCCAATGATAAAAGCCTTTGTTCACCATATGAGAACTCTGAACCAAGCCTATCCATCCTATCAACATATTTCTCGCTAATCACATTCCTTATTATTTCACGTGCTCGTTCTTCTTTATCATTTTCTTGCCTTTTGACCTTATTGGAATGAAAGAAAGATGTAAAGGGCCATTCACCTGTCTTATCCTCTGAAGCTATCTTCATGTTTTCCATAAGTGTCAAGTCACCCAAAAGCTGACCTCCCTGAAACAAGCGTCCGATACCCATTAATGATACTTTGTGGGCTGGTTGTCTGCTTATATCCCTACCATCAAGGATAACAGTGCCTTCATAATCATTCTGAAATCCTGAAATGATATTGAAAAGTGTTGTTTTTCCAGTTCCGTTACCTCCAATCAATGCCGTAACCCTTCCCTTTGGAATACTCATAGTAACTCCATTCAGAAGGTTTAGCCTCTCTTGTCCTGTATTGTTGAAACTTAATCTTATGTCTTGAAGTTCTAATATCATTTCATTACTATTTTCCCTTTTATGCCTTGAGGACGGAATATCATAATAAGCACCAATGCTACACCGTATATGATTTGACGTATCTCAGCTGCTACAGAATCTGGTAAGCCAACGAAGCGTAATAATTCTGGCAACACAATCACAAATGCTGCACCACAGATAGGTCCTTCGATATTGCCGATGCCACCTATAAACAAAGCACATAAAATAAAGATACTTTCCTTTAATGGAAAACTTGTAGGATCTATATATCCTACGTAAGAGGCATACAATGCACCTGCAAGACCTGCTATAGCTGAAGACAGAGCAAATGCCCATATTTTCACACTTGCTGTGTTTCTACCAAATGCCTCAACCGTTATATCATCATTACGTATGGCTTTTAGTAATCTACCATAGGGTGAGTTCTTTAACCGATACAAGAATAGCACTACAGCTATTGTTATTAACATAACAAATGCGAGATTAAGATATATTCCATCTAAGGATACAGCACCAAAAAAGAGATTAATACCTGGTATTCCTGCAATTCCGTATGTGCCATTCGTAACTTCTGTCCAATTATATAATATTGTGTAAACAATAAGTTGGAATCCCATCGTTGCCAATACGAAATAATCACCCTTGAGTTTGACTGAAGCATATGATACTATAAGGCTCGACACCCCTGTCACAAGCATAACTGCTATTGCAATTACTACAAATAAATAATTGCATTGAAATAAAAACAATGTACCTATATAAGCACCTATGCCATAGAAAGCTGCCTGACACATTGTCAAGAGATTTGCCATACCAGTAGTTAGATTTGCACTGAGTACCAACATTATGTATATGCAAAGCAGATATATGACGTGAAGAGTATATTCCATATTAAACAATTCTTTTTTTATAACCGGCAATTCCTTGCGGCCTAACGAATAGTAAAATAAGTAAAATTACAAATGTTACTGCATTCTGCCAACTTGCTGCAAATTGCGAAACTACCAAAGACTGTAATACACCTAACAGTAGTCCACCAGCAATACAAGGAACTACACGTCCCATACCGCCTATCATCATGGCAACCATCGCATTAATAAGAAAGTTCATTCCCATATTTGGTTCCATGCCAACATCATATGCACTTAAGCAACTTGCTACAGCAATATACATGCCACTAACAGCAAAAACTATATTGCGAGTATTGTTAACATTATAACCTAATGTGGAGTACAACTCTTCATCTTCACTAAGAGCTCTCAGTCTGCGTCCATAGTTCGTAAATTTCAATACCAGCACTCCTAATGATAATATTATCCCACCTACAAACAACTGCCATATTTGAGGTGTTGTTAAAATAACTGAATCGCCACTAAATGTTCTCTGTATCTCTGTATTGACAAATTTTGCCTCGTGGCCAAATGCTAATGCAATTACATTAACCAAAACTGTCATTATACCTATTGATGCGATCATCATGACATTAAGAGATGCTCCTCTACTTTTTAAATGCCTATACACTATTAATTCTATAATACAACTCACCAGCATAGTTATCAAAACTGATAACACGGCACTAACAAATAAGTTTGCATGCCATATAGTATTTGCAAACCAAAATATATATGATGCTAAAACATATAAGCCCGCAGCTGCAATGTGAAATATTTTGGTAGTGTTATAGACTAACGCGAATCCTATCGCCAAAAGCGAATAAAGGATTCCTGTAATCAGTCCGTTTATGATGAATTGTAAAATCATGTATCTACACGATTGCGATATTGTTTAGGTCTCTTTTGCGTTTCTAATAGTCAAGGACTATAATTAACGATGCAAAGATAGTGAAAACATTTTATTTCACCAAAACTGAGAGAAAAAAACTTGCTACAAAAGCACTTTTTTTCTATGAATTATTCCTTTTTTCTCTTCTATTTCCAAAAAAATGTATACCTTTGCAACAAGATCTTGTAATAATAACCTTTAACAAAAAAGAATGATATGAAGAATGAAATAGATGAGACGATAAAGGGTCTGGCATTGCTGAACAAGGTATCGGAAGAGGAGATGAGAGCAATGATTGAAGCATTCAGAAAATCGCCTGATGACGATATCGAAGATTTGACAGGACTATATATGGAGGAGTTCAGGAAAACACATCCTGAGGAAATGCAAAAACTGATATCTGATTTAATAGACGAAATGAGGAACGACTACTCTATCATGCAGAATGACAAGGGGGAAATTACGCTCATCATACATTCTCTATATGATGAACCACAAAACCCGCGTTTTGTCTATGATGGCTCTGATACAGCCCTTCTGTTCATAAACTTGTTTTCCACATTATTAATAAAGAACATCAATGCTGAAACCATAGAGGCACTGGATAAGAATGAAGAGATATCTGTGGTGGAAGTACTGTGTGGAAAAACAGCACGTCAGTATAAGGCTGAATTAAGGAAGGTCAAGGATGTCAAGCCATTATACATTGGATAGCTCTATTACAAATATACCTCATAAGGTCACTTGCAGGCTCTCAAAGCGCATGAATACTGGGCTGAGGCAAGTGACCTCTATTTGAGAAAGGTCACTTAGAGGTCACTTGACACCTCACTTTCAGGCAAGAAGTTACAGGAGTATAGGAGTTCTTGCGCTCCGTAGGTGCTCAGGCACTTCGTGGAGTCACGCTTCGCTTAGGAGTGAAGACAATACTTGAGACCTCAACTGTGAGAATTATAATAGTAGATGCTGACATCTAAAGTTTCTAAAAAGTAACTTGTCGTTTTCTACTGAAAAAATTTGGTCATATCACATTATTTTTGTAATTTTGCACTTGTTACCAGAAGGGATTCTGGTCTTACGCAAAGTTCTGATAAATATCTACGATTACTGCCTTAATTAATCCAAATTACCATTATGAAAGAATTAACTAACAACACCAACATTGACGCTAACAACGCGCCAGCAACAGAGCAGCTCGCAGTAGAGTTGTTTCTGAATGAGAATTACCTTTTCCGTCGCAATGTGCTCAGCGGGAAAGTAGAGTATTCAATCAAGCATGCTGAAGAGAACAATACCGAGTGGCAAACGCTTACTCAGGAAGACCTCAACAGCATCATTATCCAAGCCAAGCGCTTGCAGGTGAATGAATCGGGGTCGCCTAAGACTGACATCATGGAGTTTGTCAACTCCAACGAGGTGGAAAGGTTCGACCCTATAGCTGACTACCTGAGCAAGTTGCCTAAGTGGGACGGACAGAACCATGTGGGCAGACTCTTCAACCGTCTGCCTGGGGTGGACTCAGAACTGGAGGGCTATCTCGCTACCTGGATGCGCTCGATGGTGGCTCACTGGTTGCAGATGGACACCGTTCACGGCAATGAGTGTGTGCCAACGCTAATAGGGGCACAGGGCTGTGGCAAGACCACCTTCTTAGTGCGACTGCTGCCACCCATGCTGAGACAGTATTATCTGGACCACCTGAACCTGTCGAACAAATTCGACAAGGAGATGGCTCTGACCAACAACCTGCTGGTGAATCTGGACGAGCTGGATGCAATCCGACCTTCTCAGCATGCGGCTCTGAAGCAGACCCTGTCAAAGAACAAGGTGAACGCCCGTCCTATCTACGGGGCTTCTCAGGAAGACAAGCTTCGATATGCTTCATTTGTTGCCACAACCAACAATCCTCATCCTCTGACGGATGCCACTGGCTCTCGCCGATATATCTGCATCCATATTCCTAAGGGGCAGTATATAGACAATGCTGGGGAGATAGACTATGAGCAGCTCTATGCCCAGGTGCTCTATGAGCTGATGGAACAGAAGGCGCCTTACTGGTTTAATAACGAGGAGGTGGCTCGCATACAGCAGCTCAACGTGGGCTATATGGAGAAGAAGGATATGGCTGACATGATAGGAATCTGCTTCCGTAAACCTGAAGAGGGCGAGGTGCCACATTCCATGAACTGCACTGCCCTGATGGAGGTGCTGTCAAGGGAATTTCCCGGAGTGAAGAATACCCACCGAGACAAGATACAGCTTGGCAGAGCTATGAAGGCTTTAGGGTATGAGAGTTCTGACTGCGGGCATGTTCCTCACTATAAGGTTATCCCCCTGTTAGTGGCGTGACGGCTATTTCCCAAGTGAGGTCTGAGTGACCTCTAAGTGACCTTTAAGTGACCTATCTCAAAGATAGGTCACTCTTCTTATACCGCATAAACACTGGGCTGAGAGGGGAGTGAGTGAGGTATCTCACGAAAAATGGTTTTTTTTTCGTGAAAGTAAAAATTAAGAAGTAAAAAGTACCAATTTTATCACGAAAAGGTAAAAGTAATGCTTTTAGAGATAAAAGTAATGCTTTTAGCTGCAGAAGTAATGCTTCTGCATGCAGAGGTAATGCTTCTGCAAGTGGAGGTAATGCTACGAAAACTATAGTTCAAGGTATCTTGTCACTTTAGTCGAACTGGTTTTTGTTTAAATCATTCAATTCTGGAAACACAGTATTTTACAGGTGAACCAAGATGTGTGCTTGTTTTTTGCTAAATTATTGTGCGCATCAACTTTTTTCTTGGAAAATGCTGTTTGTATGCAATATTTTTATTATCTTTGCACCCGAAAGTCGGGCATAAAATGTGTGAATATACAAAAAAAGTCGGGCATAAAATGTGTAAATACACAAAAAAAGTCGGGCATAAAATGTGTGAATATGTATAAACGCAAGATAGAAAATATTCTCCAATCATGGTTAGACAATCCCTCTCACAAACCCCTTGTTGTGAAGGGTGTACGTCAGTGTGGTAAGACAAGCAGTGTTAAGGATTTTGCATATAGGAATTTTAAGAACGTAGTATATATAGATTTTCGCGAACATCCTGACTACAAGATATTCTTTACTCCGAATCTGGAGGTGGATGCTATCATCATGCGTATCACTGCAGCCATGCCTAACGTTGTAATTGAAACAGGGAAAACTTGTTTCATCTTTGATGAGATACAAGATTGTCCACGAGCAAGAGGATCCTTGAAGTATTTCCATCTGGACGGCAGGTATGAGGTAATGTGTACCGGTTCTTTGCTCGGCGTGAATGGCTATAAATCTTCGGAAGAGAAGAAAGAGGAAGAAGAATCCTCTATTCCTGTGGGCTTTGAAGACATTGTCGACATGTATCCTATGGATTTTGAGGAGTGGTTGTGGGCGAATGGTATAAAGGACATGCATTTTGCATACCTGAAGAAGTGCTTGAGCGAAGAAACTCCGGTGGAAGAAGCGCTACATAACCGTTTCCGTGAGTTGTTACATCAATACGTTGTGGTGGGTGGTATGCCAGAAGCTGTTTCCACCTTTATGGAAACGAAGCAGATTGGCAAGGTGCTCAGTGTTCAGAGGCGCATAATAGATGAGTACAAATCAGACATGGTGAAGTACGCTCCTGCTGCTGATAAGCCTCGCATTAGAGAGTGTTTTGAGTCGATTCCTGCACAACTGGCTCGCGAATACAAGAAATTCAGCTACTCTGTAGTTCGACATGGAGGCAGAGGACGCGATTATGCTGGAAGTCTTCAGTGGATTGAAGATGCTGGCATCATACGACGCTGTTACAATACGGAAATAACAGAATTGCCACTTGACGGACACAGAAACAAAGGCGAGTTCAAGGTATATATGGCAGACGTAGGCTTGCTCGTTTCTATGCTTGAAGACGGCACTCAGTCAAGTATATTGCAGGGTGATTTGCTCAGCTATCATGGTGCAATCAAGGAAAATCTGGTGGCTGATATATTCGGTAAGATGGGACGTAAGTTGTATTACTATCACAAAAACGGTGGCATAGAGTTGGATTTCCTTATGCGTTATAAAGGGAAATGCACACCTGTAGAATGCAAGGCTACTACGGGCAATGCCAAATCAATGAGCACAGTCATAAAACACCCTGAAAAATATCATGTCACAAGTGCTCTGAAACTTGGCGACTACAATATTGGAAGGAAAGACCAACTGCTAACCCTCCCCATGTACATGGCATTCTTGCTGACGGAGGTATAGGGAGGGGCAAAATTCTACTTTTTTTTGATTTTTTTTGATTATTTTTTTTGTGTTAGAAAAAATATTACTATTTTTGTACCAATATTTGCGAACTATGAAAAGAGTAATATACCTAATAACACTCGCACTCAGCATAACTATGCTACATGCCCAGCAGCAGGGATTCGACGCCCTGAAGGCTGACTATCCCCAGTTGATGCAGAAGTTTGGCAAGGAACTTCAGGACCAGAGGGCTGACTACATATTTGCCATTGACGTGTCAGGCACTATGTGCAAGTATCAGCAGACGGTGGTGCCTGCGCTCAGCGAATTCTTCAAGTCGCTGCAGATGGGTGACTATGTGTCGATAATAAAGTTTGGCGGCGAGGCTACCAACGAGGTGGGCAGTGCAGGCAAGATAAGCCAGGAGACGGTGAAGAACCTCATAGGCTACGCAGGGCATATATATGACAAGCCCACCACGGAGTATGAGCGAGAGAAATACTTCAGATATACCGACCTTGAGAACATGCTGCGCTACCTTGCCACCGACATGAAGCAGATAGACCGCAGCAAACTGAAGTTTGTATTCATCATTACCGACTTTATTCACGACCCATCGGCAGCAAGAAAGGGCAAGGAAGACTGGGCAGGCATAGCCCGTCGCTTTGCCACGGAGCAGGCTGGCAACGATGTGTATATGTTTGCCCTGCAACTGCCAGGCAGCGGTCGCGACTTAGAGAAGGTGAGAGGGGTGTTTCCTAAGTCATTTAACTTCTGTCATGTGCCCATAACCAGCGGCACAGCCCTCTCAGAGTGGTTTACGCAGAGGAAGAACGCCATACTCTTGGATAAGTTCTATGCCCTGGTAAAGCACAAGATAACACCTGCCGAATTTGCCATAGAACCTGAGACGGACATTGACGGCAACCTGAGCCTTGGGGTAACATGGAAACCTAATGCTGTGTATGACAAGATTAGGATTGATGCCATAGAGACCACGGCGAAGGGCTTCACCTTCGATGCCGACCTGCCCCAGTGCACCACGAAGGAGGACGATGTGGTGGAGGCTGGCAAGTTCTGCCATAAGGATGCAGGCATCAGCAACCCCTCATTCAAGAACATGAGGGGCGAGGTGACGGCAAGGGCATCGTTTGACGTGCCCTACGAGGCTGAGTTGTGCAAGCTCGGCTTTGCAGCACCCAGGATGCAGGCTACGGCAAGGGTTGACAGACTGCTGTTCTGCTATCCCCTACCCTTGTGGCTGTGCTGTGTCATCATACTCCTTATTATAATATACATCATACTGGTGATACGTGCCTTTAAGCGCAACCACTCGGCAGCATACATGATTAACGGCAAGTTTGAGGTGACGGAGACTGGTATCGCCGTTACAGAGAGAAAGAAGGCTAATGCCCTGAGCAGCATTGACTTTGGCAAGGGTGCAGGATTCCTGCCCGTGCCAGACGCCAACTGGCACCTGAGGATAGACGTTAAGACGCATAACCCCTTCCTGCTCCCACTGAAGCGCCCCAGCTATGTGGTGAGTCTGCTGAGAGGCTCGTCATTCAAGGTGGGAGCAAAATATGGTCCGCACCAGCATCCGTCAATAGCCCAGTGCAATAGCATCAATGTGGGCGACTACAGAATAAAATGGATGGCACCATAGACAGAAAGCAGAGAAAAAAGAACACGAAACAATAACTAAAACAAAATCTATAGAATTATGGCAATAAAACACGTTTTTATCGGTTTAGGCGGTTCGGGTGTGAACACTCTCACTCCTCTGAAGTATAAGATATACGAGCGAACCCAGGCAACGGAAATGAAGACCAGACGACAGGTGATGGAAAGCAACTGCCGCTTTATATTCGTGGACACCGACGGCAGAGACATTCAGCGTGCCAACGAGCAGTACAAAGACCTGTATGAGAATGGAAAGATAAACTTCATCAATGACAACGAGCTGCTGAATCTGGGCGACATAAACCCTTACATCAGCTATCAGGAGGCAAAGAACAGCCCCGACATAAAGATTAACTCACGCATACTGGAGTCATGTTCGCAGATGGTGGCTGAGAGCATGGAGAACAGAGACCTCTCATTCGGTGCTGGCGCTCTGCGCATGAAGTCGCGCATAGCCTTCGGACGCAAGAAGAAGGACTTTATCGACAAGCTGAAGGGAGCGATAGACGCCCTGAACCCTGTAGAGAATAACACTCAAAAGAACGTGATACGCTACTGGATAGTGGCAAGCTGTAACGGAGGCACAGGCGGAGGCACCCTGCTCGACGTGCTGTATCAGGTGAACATGATACACCGTACATACATAGAACCAGGCAACCCTAATGTGGGACTGATACTCTACATGCCTCGCGCATTTATGAACGTCAACGTGGAAAACGACAGATACACACGCAATGCATACGCCATGTTCTCAGAACTGGAAGCATTCCAGAAGTGGAGCAAGGACGAGAGCAGGAACAAACTGTTCCACAGAATGGCGATGGCTGACGATCATGACATCTATAACGAGAATATGGGCTTCAGACCGTTTGAGTTCTGCATACCTATCGACTACCATACCGAGAACTTCAACAACATGGGCAGTATGGAGAAGATGTATTACAACACTGCCGAGCTGCTGTACTACATACACGACGGCGAGGGAGCAAACGGTTTCAAGTCATTCTTGGACAACAACGAGGACGGCGACCTGATTAACAATCCCGAGTTCTTCCTTATCCCTATGGGCTACATGGCTCTGCGCAAGCCTAACGAGCAGTTTGAGAACTATGTTGCCCTGCGCTCACGATTCGAAGTGCTGAAATATGGCATCATAGGTTCAGCTATAGACTCTGCCGACGAGAGGAAGAAACTGATGATGCAGCTCTTTGACTCAGAGATAAAGAGTGTTCTGTTTGAAAAGGGTGTGGGCAAGGCATCATACTACAACACCATCAGCACGATGGCCGACGACATGATAAATGAGGAATTGCCTGAGAACCTTATAAGAGACAATGAGAATAAGATAGTAAACACACTGCCAAGCAACATATCAAACGGTAGTGCCGAAGACGTAATCAACACCATCAAGGCGGCTATAGACCGATATAGCGGGGAGAAGAAAAACACCTGCAGTGCCATAGAGAAAGCCCTGTGGACATGGACAGAGAACAACAGCCGAAAGTGGGGACTGCTATACGTGCTGGACATACTGCAGGAACTGGATGCCTACTGCACCGACATATACATGGCATACACCACCGATACCAACACAGCCTTGCTGCAAGGACTGCTAAGGGGAACCAGAAAGTCGCTGACCGACAACAGAGACGCCATAGAGAACGAACTGGACGACCTGTATCAGAAAGCCAGCGAGCTGACCCTGAAAGAAAGAATCACCAAGGGTAATGCCAGGGAAATAAGCGACTACTTCGAACGACTGAAAGACTGGGTGAATGCCAGCGTAAACGTGGAGCTTGCTGAGGATGCCTTCGACATCATCAAGGACCTGACATACGGAGACAACGGCATCATAGACCGTATCATCAGCCATGTAAGACGACTCGTGGGTGAGGCAAATGCCATGCTGAACGGTACAGAAGGTGTGAATGAGGCTTATAAGAAACTGGCAAAGTCATTCTACACATCGAAGCTGGATGTCACATCCGTATATCTGCCTGACATCACAGAGTTTGCTGACGGCAACGGCTGGAGAGAAGACGGCAACCTGTTCTCACAATGGTACAGCCTCATCATAGGCCGTACGAACGACTTTGTGACAGGCGAGGGCTTCAGACCTCTGCGCAACGAAGACAGTGCCACATCCATAGAAAGCGTGTTCAGCAATATGCTGGATTACCACAAGGAGGAGATGATACAGAAGAAGTATGTGGTGGATGAAGAAAGCCGTCTGTTTACAAACACCACAATATCAGACTACAAGCGAATGATAGAAGACCTGCTGGACTATGCTGCCGACACGGTAAAGATTCTCACACACGGCAACAAGACCGTAGGCGAACAGTGGTATAACAAGACCTTGGCACAATTCTTCACCGAACTGAACAACGAAGCCACTCACGCCATACAGCGAAAGGCACAGCCTGCACTCTTCTTCCCATACAGCAAGGCGAAGGTTATAAGCAGAATAACGGAAAAATATTTCTTTGTAGGTCCGTCAGGCATAGCAGACAAGGTGTTCCTTGAGTCTGAGTCTTCAAACAAGACCAAAGCCATAGACTCTAACGACCCGTCTGTAATGTACAAGATAGTGACCAAGCTGGGAATGTCATTTGCATACTACGACCTATATAATAATGTGAAGAACGAGTATGACAAGTGCATGAACAAGGAGTTCTATCACTTCCACCAGGCATTTGCTAATGCTGGAGCCGACGCTGACAACATCAAACTGCCAAGAGAAATAACCCCTGAGCAGACAGCCTTTGCCAAGTATCTGATACTTAACCAGCTGAAGGGAGTGTTCTCAGACATTATGGTTAAGGGCACGGAGGCATATAATGCCAACCACTATTCAGACACACCAGTAATCTTTGACGGCATGATAGCCAAGTTTGCCAACTCAAGTGCCATAAAGATGATAAAGAACGAGATGATAGAGCTGCAGGTGACTGACGGCGACTCCGTTTACTACACCACGCTGAATGTGGACGACCCAAGGTGTAAGATGACTGAGCTGCTTGAGAAATTCACAGAGAAGTTTACCCAGGGACGATTCGGCGTGCTGGCAGCAGAGCTGATAAGGGATATAGAATTCCTGGCGTCAGACGCTCTTCGCCAGCAATATCAGGCTGAGGTGAAGAAACTGAAGGAGCAGCTGAACGCTGACTGGGCAAATGCTGACAGACAGGAGAAAAACACCATCAGTCATATACTGAGAATAATTGACGAACGACTGAGCAAGGTTTCTGATTTTCTTTCTAAAAAGTAAAAGGTGAAGAATAAGATATGCTTCCGCTTTGGATTATTGACATAGGAACAGAAAAAGCGTCTGCAGAGAGGCTGGGAGAATTGCTGACAGCCACGGGGGAGTCGCTGAAACCCTACTGGCACTATTACCATGCCGAGAACATGAAGGTGACAGACGTGGCATCATGCAAGGCATTCGTTGACAAACTGGTGGACGACGGCAGAAAATGCTATAACAGCTTCATAGAGAAGGGCTACAAGGTCGGCACCTTCCAGATAGTCATATCAGGAGCCGCTGACGAGGCCCTCTCACAAGAAATCTTTGCCCCATTAGCTGGACTGATACGTGACAACATGCCAAGGATAGTAGCCGACCATGCCAACTTAGGTGTGGACATAACGGGAGTGTTGTATGTGCCAAGCACCGTGAATCAGCTTGATGACGTAAAGAAGCGCACCAAGGTGATGATGCTGCTGGAACAGCTCAACATGCTCAACGAATGTCTCGGCAACAGACACTTCAACCGTCTGGTGGCGTATCAGGATGTGCAGTATAAAGGTGACAGATTCTACCCTGGACTGAACACCAGACAGAGAACGGAGCTGCTTTTCCAGATACTGACAAACCTGTTCTTTGCAGGAGTGACAGAAGAAAGACTGTTTGATAAAATCAATGACCAGGGAGGCATCTATTCCCTCGGAGCAGCATCGGTATATTACAACAGCGAGAGTCATCGAGCCTATGAACTGAAGAAATTCCTGGACATGCTCGTAGCTGAGTTTAAGGACAAAGACAATCTGGACAGGAAATATTCAGAGACCGTCGTAAGAAACCTTTTCAAAGACGATGCACTAAGTAACGACGAGGTGACAAAACGACTGAGAGAGGGGTGCAGCAGTGTGGACATAGACCTGAAGAAACTGGAGGACGAAGCTGACCCCCACCCCGTTTGGGATCTGCTGCGCTCAGACCTGTTTCCAAGGTATTATCATAAGTTCCTGAGATATATGCCAGCAAGGTTGAAACGCTTCATGCAAAGCCTATCATATATACTGATGACCAGATTCTCTGGCATCATACGCAAGAACAGGGAGAAGGCTGACGAAAGTTTCAGACTGCTGCTACAGGATATATACAGAAAGGTGTTCTTAGACAGCAAAACCGAATATGCTACGATAGCACAGGTGGAAGACGTGTTCAGGGCTGCAAAGGACTTTATAACCAGAAAACGTGACACGGCAAAGACGGAGGTTTGGGAGATAGCCCCTGTGCCTGCCTACCTGAGGAACGATTACGACAGGTGTGCAACTGATGAAGACAGCAATACCCCATCAAAAATCATTGAGGAGATAAAGAAGAACCTGAAGAGAGAGCCTGTGGTGCTCGCACTGCTGGTGCGCTGTTTTCTGCTCGGCATACTGCTGGTGTTTACCATCATTCCAGTATTGAGAGTGGTGTCACCTAAGGTTATCAACCTGGGTGAGATAGCAACCATAGAGTGGTTGTGGATACCCGTGATATTCTTCTTGCCGCTTATAATACATTTCTGCATAGGACTGCGAAGACATTTCGGACGAATAAGAAGACTGAAATTCCGTTTGCTTGCCACCACCCTGCTGGCAGTAAACAAACGGCTGTCAAAACTGCTATATGATGAGTTAATGGCATTCTATGATGAGCTGGCGAAGGAATGTGACAGGCATCTGGAGCTGCTGGCCTCATTCAGAGACAGCATAAGCATTAAGGATGTAGATATGGGAAAGGGAACTATTCCTCAGACCATGTTCAACCAACCGCTTATAAACGGAGAGTTCTGTGGTGAGAAGATGCTTGAAGACGAGTCAATAGCCGAGGCAGAGATAAGACTGAAGGAGAGAACGGCACGCTTAGCGGAACTGGGAAAAGAAGACCTTATACAGCTGTTGAAGGACGCGCTGCGTAAGCCGGTAGTACTGGAGACCGTGAACCTGTCTGACAAGAAGAACCCTGAGGAGCATGCCCAGATGTTTGTAAGCGAGATGGAGCACAGTTTTGTGTCAGAACTGCGTGTAAATACCGCCGAAGACGTCGGTTCGATGATTGATATGCTGGGCAGGAGCGTTAATATGGCTGCATTCAGAAAGATGGCAAACGTTAACGGAATGCTGTTCTCAGTGTCATCAAACAACAGACCTGTGATAAGAATATGTAATGCTCCGCTGCAGTTTGGAGACATGAGCGTCATAGCCGACAAACATACGGCAGACTATGCACTGCTGACCTGCTGGCAGAAGATTACGCCAAAGATAAATTCTCAGGCAGTATGCAACTGTACCCCCGACCGGATTACAGAACTGTCATTTGCTGACAGGCTGTCTCTGTACTACGGGTATTACAGGCAGACTGACCTGGCATTCAACTTAGCTGGCTTTCCTATCAGGATAACTAAGGAGGAAATGGAGACGTTGGACAAAGAATTAAAGGAGGGCAGACTATGATATTTGTAAAGATAGCATTCTTTTTGGTTGTCCTTCTGATTCTGTTCACCATCTATGAGGTGACAGGACTGATAAGAAAGAGGGCAAACACTTACTACAGAGGTGGTGACGGCAGTTTCCACGCTTTTGGCAACACCTTTTTCAATATAGGTTCAGACTGTTACATATTCCACGACAACAACCAGCCGTCAGCCAACAGGTATCAAGGCAACTCGAATGTGGAGAACGGACTGGCACTGATAAACCTGAGAGACGACCCGTCAGCCTCTGACCTTGAACTGAAGGTGCACAAGGAGGGATGGGTAGATCTGGCTGGTAACATCTACGACTCATCAGGAACACGTGTAGGTTATATAACCGACGAGAAAGGCAACCGAAGCATCAACGGCTCAGGAAGATGGTATGAGCTGTGGCTCAGGAGGCATTCGCTGGTTTACACCTGTCCTCCACTGAACAGCGAGAACGGAGACAGGCAGGTTGCTCAGGATATGCTGGTGGGTAAAGTGATAGAAACGGGCAGATTAGGGAAAGCAAAACCCAATGACTATACCATCACAGCAAGAGCAGGCGGTTTCCTGTTGCTATATAAGGACAGGCAACCCAAGCCACAGGATGAATCGGCATACGCTAACCAGACAACATGGAATGATACGGCACTGCCTGCCACATTGATTTTTACCGTTGTCTATGCTCTGTTCTACCTCACCGGTTCAGGCAAGATGACGTTCCCGGCTTTTGGAGAGCAGTTAGGCTTCACAGCTGCTATGATGCTTGTGTATTGCTGCATCTGGGCTATATTGCGACAGATAAAGATAGAGGCAGCACTAAACGGGCAGTCTTTTGATGATTTCCTTATGCTGATAGACAGGAATACAGGTGTGGCTGGTATGAACAACTGGATAATCATAGCAGCTGCAACGTCACTCTTAGTGTCTATTTACATATACGGCAGCGACTTCGTACCACTACAGATGGCAATACTGACCGGGGCATGGGTAAACAGAAAATACATTACCAAAGAGCCCTGGAAACTGTCGGATGTGGAAGACGCGGAGACGAGCCTGCCTGACTGGACAGATAACGGCGATGACAACGGTGAGACAGAAACTGAGAGCCGTAAGTATTCATGGGCACTTGACCCGAGAAACGGGAAACTTGACGGTGAGCTGACCCTGACATTTAATCCCGAGAGCATAGCTGCGCTTCGTAATGCCAACCCCTTCCGTCTGAACCCTAACAGAAGTTTCAAAGCTAATATCACAGAACTTTTTGACTGTTGCAAAGACAGGAAAAAGGTGCATGAGGTGCTCTCATACATCAACAAGCAGATTCACAAGGCAGGTTTGGGTGAACTGGATTATATGCAGTTTATTCTTGACTTTGTACAGAGACCTAACATAGAATATGAATTTGACGAGAAATGTGAAGAGATAGGATGTCCACGAGATTATGCACGATACCCTGACGAGACCATGTTTGACAAGCGAGGCGACTGTGACTGCAAGGCAGCACTGGCAGCAATACTATTTGTAGAGGCAGGATACAAGACAGCATATCTTACGACTCAGAATCATGCAGCCATAGCCGTTGCTTTTAAGGGAACGGCAAACGATGATTTCGTGGAAATGGCAAATCAGTCACTGATTACCAAAGACGGCTATGTATATTTCTTCTGTGAAACCACTGGCGACGGATTCAGAATAGGTGATCTTGGCGACACCACGAAAGAAGCTGTTGAAGATATTATATTCCTGAATTAAAACGATGAAAAGATTTGGAGTTATAGCGGGCATATTGCTCGTATTCTTGATATCAGCCTTTTCGCTTGTTGTGATATATGACAAGGGAAAAAACCAGAAGCCCCTGCGATATGCCGACATACCACAGGAGACCATTGACTGGATAAACAATATAGGTGACGAGACTAATGATATCATATCATCATTCAACCCTACCCCACGCCCCACACCATGGGATAACGATGACGATATAGGACAAGACCCCGAGACGGGACTGAAGACCCTTGAGGACGAATATTTCATATTCTATTTCCCCGAGTCGCTGAAAAAGGCGGCATACCAATGTCAGCCTATGGCACACCAGGCAATACCTCGAATAGAGGAAATCGCGGGCAAATACTATTACCCCAGCGACATGAACGGACGAAAGGTGCCCATCTACCTCTCTACCGACCAGCAGTCATTTGAGCAACTGATGAGCAAGATGACCAGCTCAAGCAATGACTACGAAAACGTGGCTGGCATAACCGTCTGGGAGGTGGGACTGTCAGGCTTTTACCTCAAGTGTATAGCCTTAAACGGCAAGTACTGCTTCCGCGACAAGAAATATACTAAGCATGTCATGTGGCATGAACTGACTCACTACTGCTATTATGCCTCCATCGATTACGGACAATATAACGGCAGACTGCCTATGTGGGTCACTGAAGGCATAGCCGAATATGTGGGCTACCCTGGTGAACGTCCGTCTTTCTCTAATGATCAGATTCAGGAAATGAGGCAGGGATGCGATTTCAGCGCCCCTCATTTCAAATATGTTCACGAGGTCTATCAAGGTGGTCATTCCATCTATTGTTTTATGGAAGACCGTTACCGTCTTCCTGCCTTGAAACAATTCCTTAAAGGCACTTATAGCGAACCGCTCGCTACCGCAGTGCAGCAGGCATTCTCTGTATCCGTTCGCCAATTGGAGAACGAATGGAAGGCGAACCTCGATAAATTCGAACGTTGAATTTTGAAGGGTATAGGTTGCAGTTTATTGTTTCGGTTTTAATTGGGGTGGATTATCGAGAGTGTAGTGAGGCAGATGGTGGGGAATGCCTGCCTCAGAGAGGGACTGGGCAAGGTCATTGAGAAAGGTGCAGAGAGAAGCGACGTCGCCACGATGGTAGGCATTGTAGAGGTTGCGGTATTTGAATTCGAGTGACTCAATGTCGATGTTTATCTCAACGAAAGAGATGAGGGCAAGCTGCAGGTCTTGGTCGGGTATCTTTTCGACAAGGGTGAGAAGGAACTCGTCACTGCTGAGGTGGGTGAGGAATTCCTTGCGTATGAGTGGATGGGCATCACGAAGGGAGAGCAGGCAGCATACCAGTTGCCTTCTGATGAGACGGAGGGTCTGAGCTGGGATGCAGGAAAGGAAGGAGAGTTCATCGGGCAGGGTGAAGTCTCGCGGCTTTATTCCGCTTTTGTCGCAATATTCTTGATAGGAATCTCTGAAATTAATCATGGCTTGATAGAGTTCACGCTCGTCTTCTCTTGCCCACTCGTAAGAATCGACATCGGCGGCACAGCGCACCAGTTCGGCATCGTCAGTAATGGGCTTGCAGAGCTGGCGCATGAATTCCTCACGTTTGTCAAGATTCTTTTCTGCCAGGCAGTTAGCGGTGCTGAGGGCATAGAAAATGTCGGCATTAAGGGTGTTGCGCCCTGAGATGATGTCGTTGATGCCACGCGTCTTGTCATAGTCGGGGTAGAAGAGCTTTATATGTGGACGAATGGCAGAAATGAGCCCGACGAAGCCTCTTTGCCTCTCGTGTTCGATAATCTGCCTGTACCATGCGACAGTGTCGGCAGAGGCATGTGCGCCACCGCCTTTCTCCGCCTCGAAATCTTCGAGGATGCTACGTCTGTCATCGGCATACTCATCTGTGATGTATTCTAACGCCTCTTGACATCCTCTGGCGAGTGCCTGCTTGTAGAAGTAATGGGCAAGGGTATAGTTTATCAATGTGCCTATACCAAAGTCATAAATTCTGCCCAGACGCAGGAGGGCAAGAGGATTATTCTTGTCGCTGATTGCCTTGCGAGCATGGTAGAATGCCTCGCGCTCCTGGTGGAGCTGCTTTATGCTGTGCCAATAATCAAAGGATAGGCATTCGTCAAAGGCAGTAGGGTCATAGAACTTACAGAAAAAGTCTTCCTTCGAGGTCATATTTTAGGTTTTAATCTATCAGTTAACGATGCAAAAATAATCAAAATATTCGAATAATAAACATTTAGTGACACGAAAATTTCATGATAAGCGAAAAATTATCTACCTTTGTAACAACCTAAACAACGTAACCCTATATAAAACACTGTATATATA
>Ga0326511_10000557_pt1 | contig 32633 bp, 21 predicted proteins | sample 0_2496_0518_D_FD_203701 | JGI IMG/M metagenome (GOLD analysis project Ga0326511, IMG submission 203701) | Bovine rumen microbial communities from UC Davis, California, United States - 0_2496_0518 | ecosystem: Host-associated > Mammals > Digestive system > Stomach > Rumen | place: USA...
AAGGCATGATGAAGAACTGCCACTTAGCGAAAGCAATCAGCGAACAGTGCTTTGCGGAAGTCATCCGTCAAATGCAGTATAAGTGTGAGGACAGAGGAATCGAGTTTGTTCAAGCGGACAGATTCTATCCGTCGAGTAAAACCTGCTCACACTGCGGTTGCGTCAAGCACAACTTGAAGCTAAGCGATAGGACGTTTATCTGTGAAAAATGTGGAGCTGTGATCGACCGCGATTACAACGCGGCTATCAATCTTATGAGATACGCAGCCTGAATAGAGAGGCTACGGTCTTGAGGTGTCGTTGCACCTTTAAGCTGTGGAGCGTTATACAAACCTGAGTAGGCGTAGCTGAAAAGGAATGCTGAGAAACAGTAAGTTCTTTATAGAACACAACGGGGGACGAAAAAAAGATTATCGCTCTGCCGGGAGAAGAGCTGCCGCACGGCGGCATTGTTGACTTCGCCGACAACAAGTGGCTGATCGAGAAGCTGGAACCGGATCATGAAGTGTGCCGGAGCGGTTCTATGATACAGTGCAACTATCTGTTGAAGTGGCGGGATGAGACGGGTGCGATCATTGAAAAATGGTGCGTGATCAAAGACGGAACCAAGTACCTGATCGGTGAACAGGACGAGGATACGATGTCAATCGGCTCTTCCCGTTTTGCGCTGACGATAGGGAAAGACGACGACACAAAGAAACTGCGCAGGGGAAGACGGTTTCTGGTGTATGACCCTGACGGAGACGACGTGCTTGCTTATCAGATCTCGAAACCGAATACGTTTTATAATCTGTATAACGGCGAGGGCGTTTACCGTTATGTGATGAGAGAAGATCAGGTAACGAAAAACGACAATAAAGAGTTGATGATCGCAGATTATTACAACTGGGACAGCAACGAAAGACAGGACGCTGTGGATGAAGGCGTTTCGGAAGGCAGGTGGCTGTGATGGAACTGAATGAGTTCTTCAACTATAAAAACAGACTGATGGAGGATATCTGCACGACGGAACCTATTGTCAAACTGCTGACGGGTAAAGAACATCCTGTTATTCCTGCCACGAATCTGATCTACAAACAGATTTTCCCGTATGAATTTCTGCCTGACACGGAAGATAAGGCAAAGAGCTTTATCTGTTTTGACGCCGATATTACAGAGGTTGGGAAAACGATTTACATGCCTGTACTGTACATCTGGGTTTTCTGTCACAAAAGCAGTTTACGAATACCTAGCGGCGGCGTGCTTCCTGACGAGTTGGCTAAGGAGATCAATAAAAAAATCAACGGCAGCAGGCTTTACGGACTGGGCGCGCTTGATCTTTACGGCGTGCATCGCTTCTCCCCTGCCGACGACTTTCTCGGAAGGGTGCTGACATATAAGGCGACGGACTGGTACAAGGGACGTAATTATAAACACCCGATACCGGCGAAGCGGGAAATAGAGGATCAACGCTTTGAATTTATATGACAGAAAAGTAAAAATCAACGACAGCATTGAAATATATGTACCGACTATCGGAGAGATACTGCCGCAGGAGGACGAGTATTACTTCACTGCGTCACTGTTTGTGATGACGCCGCCGGACCTGATGGTGCAGCTTGACGACATGGGCGTCGACTTCTCGAAGATCAATGAGTGGCAGTTGTTCGGGATGCTGTTCCCGATGATTCAGCAGCGGGATGTTAGCCTGCTGTTTTGCAATACAGATTTAAGAAAACTGGTCCCCGGGAAAAACAAGGACAACGGGGAGCTGGTTTTTTTTGATCCCGATTCTAACTTGGTGATAGACAAGTTGATACATTATAAAATTGCGGAAACACTGAGAAAAATTCTTTTTATGAAAAAGAACACGCGCAAACCCGGCAATGAGGAGGCGCGGGAATTAAATGTTGCGTAGGTTATGCCGTTGGCTAACATTACAGTCACGCAACAAATAGTTCGCGTGTAGAGTAATCTGCACGAAAAAACTACATATTGAATTGCTGGGAACCCCTAAAGCCATACACACCACAACGTGAGGATGAAATAGGCCTGAGCGTGACGGTGACGAAAGTAGAAAAAAGGGTATGGATGGCGCAAGGTCAAAACCTAAACGCTGAAGGAATGGGCAACCAGCAGCGAAGCCGCGAATAGCGGAACGTTCAACGACTATCCCTAATGGGAGTAGGGTCAAGCGACCCGAAGCGGTGTGCCCCTCGTAGGAGGGTGAAGATATAGTCTGCGCTCTGTCGAAAGGCAGAGGAGGGTTAAGACCCCTATACGGATTAGCGACCCGTGAACCTACTGAATATAAACAGCCGGACAGGGAGTAGCTACCTTTCCTTGTTGCCGTTACGACAAGGATTACGGCTGATTTATATATAACTTCTTTTAACGGAAAGGAGGTGCAACGAAATTGATACGATCTTACAAAATCAGGTTATACCCCACAAAGCAACAGGAGGAGCTGATGTGGAAACATATCGGAGCCTGCCGTTACATATGGAACTACATGCTTGCGAAACAGAACGAAATCCACGAACAAGGCGGAAAACACCTTTCTGCGTTCGACATGATAAAGCTGCTTACACCGTTGAAGAATGACGGTGAACATGAGTGGCTTTATGAAGTCAGCAATGCTTCTTTGCAAATATCATGCCGTGACTTACAGAAGGACTACGAGAGGTTTTTCAGAAAGCAAGGCGGATTTCCGAAGTTCAAGAGCAGAAAGAAATCGAAACCAAACTTTCCCATCAGGGAAAACATTTACTTTCAAAATGGCGTCGTCACAATATCGACACTCAAGAAAGTTAAATATAAAACGGATTTTGATTTACCTAAAGGAAAAGGACATAAGTTTACCAATCCTCGTGTTTCCTATCGTAACGGTAAATGGATGTTATCTTTCGGCATGGAGCGCGAGAACCAAGCACCCGATCTGACAGATAAGGCGATGGGTATAGACCTCGGAGTAAAAGATTTAATCACAGCGGCATACGGCGACGAGCAAATCGTCTTCCATAATATTAACAAGTCAAAGCGTATGCGTTACCTCAACCGGCAACTCGTACATACGAAGCGGGCAATCTCCCGTAAGTATGAAGTAAACCGCCAGGGAAACAAGTACGTCAAGACAAATAATATTATGCGTGAAGAAGAGAAAGCTCGTAAGCTGTACCAGCGCATTACAAACATCAGACAAAACTATATTCATCAGACTACACACAGTCTTGTGTCACGGCTGCCTTATAGGGTGGTGATGGAAGACCTGAACGTGCACGGCATGATGAAGAACAGACACTTAGCGAAAGCAATCGGAGAACAGTGCTTTGCGGAAGTCATCCGGCAAATGCAGTATAAGTGCGAAGACAGAGGAATTGAGTTTGTTCAAGCGGACAGATTCTACCCGTCCAGCAAGACGTGTTCACACTGTGGTTGCGTCAAACATAACTTGAAGTTGAGTGAGCGAACTTTTGTCTGTGAGGAATGTGGAGCTGTGATCGACCGCGATTATAACGCGGCTATCAATTTAATGAGATACGTAGCCTGACGAGAGAGGCTACGGTCTTGAGGTGTCGTTGCACCTTTAAGCTGTGGAGTGTTATACAAACCTGAGTAGGCTTAGCCAAAAGGGAACGCGAAGAAGCAGTAAGTTCTTTATATAGAACACAACGGACATGCTGTACAAGGAGCGTAAACGATTGAAGCGTATGGAGCGAAAGCGTAGAAATGGCGAAGAGGAGCCGTCGCAGCTGGAGCAGCTGATCGTTGCGCTGGTGAACCGGGAAGAGTTCAAATATGATTACGAGAGCGTAAAGAACCTAACCGTTTATCAGTTTTACCGCAGTTTTTATCAGATTATCCACAAAGTAAATTATGACAATCTTATGACCGGCGCTTATACCGGCAATGTGGATACCACAAAAATCAAAAAGAGCGAGCTGAGCTGGCTCGAAACAAAAGAATGATATAGGGGGAAAAAGATATGAATTTTGTAAGTGATCTTACTATCACTTCTCTGGATGAAATCAGAGGTTACGATATTGTGACCGGCGATTATCTGTTCACGCTGGACGAGCTTCAGGATGCGACCATCGCCAACTCTGAAGACCGCGTGGACATCACCGGTAAAAACGGCCGCCTGCTGAACTCTCTGAAGAGAAACAAGAGCGTTACTATCAGCGGTACCAACGGCCTGATCAACTCCGCGCTGATGGCGCTGCAGATCGGTAAAAACCAGGAGACCAAGGATACTGTGATCGATTGGGTGGAGGACGGTGTTAAGGTTCTTGCCAGTTCTACAACTGCGAACACTACGTATAAAGCATATGGCGCTGAGGGCTCTGAAATCAAAGAAATTTACATTAAAAACAGCGATGGCACTTTGGGTGATAAATTGACTCAGGACACGGATGATCCTGTAGCCGGTAAGACATTCAATTATACCGTCGGCACCAAACAGATTGATTTCGCAAGCGGTCAGTTTACGAAAGATGCGGAACTTTGTATTTTCTACAAGCGTAAAATTAACGGAACTGTTGTTGAAAATATTTCCGACAACTATTCCAAGAAGTGCGTTCTGTATATCGACGCCACCGGCGAAGACAAGTGCGGCAACGAATATCGCGTGCAGTTCTACATTCCGAAGGCTGACTTCAACGGCACCTTTGACCTGGCGCTTGGCGGCGACCAGACCGTTCAGGCGTTTGAGGCCATGTCCCTTTCCGGCGCTTGCGGCGCGGCCAATACCTTCTGGACTTATACCGTGTTCGGTGCGAATGCTGCCGACGTCTGATAACGGAGCACATGGGGATAAAGTATACTGCTAAGTGCCGTGTGTGCGGCAAAGAATATGAGAAATGTCACACTGAAAATGTAAGCAACGTTTTCAGGTGGCAGGACGTGACGTGTTCTCCTGAATGCGGCGCGGAGTACCTGCGCAGGGCGCAGGCGCTGAACGCCGCGGCAATGGCGGTGGCAAACAACAATCAATAAAAGAAGGGACGGGGAAGGTGCGATGCTATATCAATCTTTCCCCGTTTTTTTCGGACGGGGTAGTTATGAGAAATGAAGATGTTTCAAAATTTAACGTATCGAACGACAGGGAGAAGCGGACGTGCGACGGAATTGTGTTTGACAGCGTGATGGAGATGCGTTTTTACCGGGATGTGATTCAGCCCAAAGTTGGGAGCGGTGATATTATACATTATGAGCTGCAGAAGGAATACGAACTGCAACCTGAATTTACAAATCGATACGGTAAAAGGGTAAGACCCGTTACATACGTCGCGGACTTTTATGTGGAGTATGCGGACGGAAGCATACAGGTGATCGATACGAAGGGGTGCGCGGACAGCACCGCGAAAATCAAACGGAAGCTGTTCTGGTACCGGTACCCGGAGCTGGATTATAAGTGGATCTGTTATTCCAAATGCGACGGCGGATGGGTAGATTATGAATATGTGACGCAGCAGAGACGGCTGCGTAAAAAGCAAAAAGAAACGTTAAGGAAAGAAAAGGAGAAACAAAATGGCAACGAAGAATGAGAACGCAACTGTTGAGATGAACGTAAAACATATGCTTGATTTTAATGGGTTCACGGATGCCGTGAACAGCATTGTAAGCGGCTGCTTTGACGATGAGACGGGAGAGATATTTTATGAGGCCGTTGATTTTATAGAGCGGTCCGAAGTGATCGAGAGATATACCGATTACGTTCTTCCTGACAACATCAATGAGGCGTTTAAGGCGATATATGAAACAGACGTTTATGAACAAGCGTGCAAAAACATAGACGAGAATCAGCTTGTAAGACTGTTTGCCGCTGCGGAGGCGAAGCTGGAAGCGAAGGAGAAGAGAGCGAACGCGGAAGCGCAGGCCGGCGTACAGGCGGTTATGGCGCGGTTTGAGCAGTTGAGCGAGCAGATGGAGGCGGCGTTCGGCAGTGTGACACCTGAGCAGATCAGCGGCGTGTTCAACGCAATGGCAGACGGCGCGTTTGACGAGGAAAAGATCGTCGACGCTTTAATGAAGAGAGAAAAGAAAAATGGTGAGGAGTAATGACATTTGACACGGAGGAAGCCCTGTTGCTGGCAATGGGGGATGCGCTGCCGGAATTGGTTGAAAACTATGTAAAGCCAAAAGGAGAAGGTCTTTTACGTCAGAATATACGTTCGAGAGTATATGGCGCGTATACGCCAACGGAATACGTGAGAAGATGGTCTTTGCTGAACATGGTGAAAAGCGAAATAACGAGAACGGGCGGATATAGCGTTGATTACAGCGTGACCAGCGAAGCGAGTCCCGCACCGCCAGCGAGAGGATTTGTTTATCAAAAGGGCGGATTTCTTTTCATGCTGGAAAACGGCGACCTTGGTTTCTGGCGGAAAGGATTCCCGAGACCGTCCATTTCTCCGACGCAGAGCCAGTTTGACAGAGGGTATCTTAGCGGCGCAATCAGAACGGGAATCGAATCCGTGTTTTAATTACATAGCAATACAGGGGCGGTGGTGAGATGAGTAAATTTGAAGCGAGTATATCTGTAAAGCTCGACAAAAGCAGTATAAGCGGGCTGACACAAAGCATCAAGGATGAACTCGCGAAGAAAGAGATACCTCTTGAAGGGTTGAAAATAAAAGCCGGGAACGTTGACGTTTCCGGCATTGTTGATTCGATAAAGAAAAAGATACAGGATGAGCTGAAAGACGTAAACGTCAATGTCAACGTCGGTACAAAAAGCGGAGGGTCTTCCGGTGGTTCTGGGGGATCAGGGGGTTCGAGCGGAGGCAGCGGGTCCGGGGACGATTACGCAGACGCTTCTGCGGTTGCGAGGCTGCGCTCGCAGATAAACAATGCGTTGCGGACAAACGCATCGTTTATGGGCGATAAACAAATAGAAGCATTTGGTGAATATAGTAGCCAGCTAAAAGAATACGGCGAAGTCGCAAAGAGCACGTTTGATGATATCAAGCAAAAGTACGCTACCACAATGGGTGACATATCTAAACGAAGGCTGGATATGACACCAACGGAAACATCGTTGAAAAATCTTGCGGCCCAGTATCGCATCTTTGCAAAAAATGCGCACGCATACTATAAAGATCATAAAACAGAGATAGACGAGACGCTCCGCACGCTTGACGCAGGCGGCGAAACAGCGCAGAAAAACGCAAACAAGTATACAGAGAGACTGGCGCAGATGCGCAATGAAGCAAAAGCGCTGAATCAGGAAGGTCAGTCTTTTCTGACAATGCTCGGGCAGCAGTTCACGACATTTACCAAATACACTGTCGTTGCGGAAATATTCATGAAGGCGCGGCAAGCCTTGCAGGAAATGGTGCAGGCTGTCAAGGAAGTAGACGCTGCCATGACGGAATTGAAGAAGGTAACAGACCTGAGCGATTCCGGATATACGCAGGCGTTGGAACAGGCCAAGACGACCGCAAAGGAAGTAGGCGCGACGGTGAGCGATACAGTGAACGCGACGGCTGACTTTGCGCGACTTGGCTATAATGTTGGCGACGCCGCGGAACTGGCAAGAGTTGCCTTGATTTATAAGAATGTCGGCGACGGCATTGAGGACGTGTCGCAGGCGAGCGAAAGTATTATTTCCACAATGAAGGCGTTTGGCATTGCTGCAGATGACGCTATCAACATTGTGGATAAATTCAATAACGTCGGTAAAAGAAATTGCCGAACGGTATGGTAACATACCGAAGGAAAGCAGCTATATCGGTCAAAAGCCAGAAGTGGTTGAGACCGAGCAAAGACTTAGTATTATTTACTATTTATGCGTAACGACTGTAATACCTCATATGGCAACATACGAGGTTTCGCTGCTCCCCTACCTGAAATACGGAGGGTGAAGATCCAGTCTGAACTCACACTATAACACAATGAAATGTGAGAGTTAGCCGGAAACGACTAACCGCCATCGTGAGATGGTCAGTAGGGTAAAACCGAAAGTAACAGTTTGAATAATTTTGCCATCTCCAGTACCGGCATCGGCGAGGCGCTGAAGCGTTCCGCCGCTGCGCTGGCTGCGGGCGGCAATACGATAGACGAAAGTATCGCGCTGATCACTGCGGCCAATAACGTTGTTCAGAATCCTGACGCCGTTGGTACGGCGATGAAGACGTATTCGATGTATCTTCGTGCCGCTAAGGCGGAGGCAGAAGAAGCCGGTGAGTCTACAGACGGTATGGCAAATAGCGTCTCGAAACTGCGAGATGAACTGTTGACGCTGACAGGCGGCCGCGTAGATATCATGGAAAATGATACCACGTTCAAATCCACCTATCAGGTGACGAAGGAATTGTCACAGATCTGGGACACGGTCTCTGATATCGACAGAGCGGCCATTCTGGAAAAGATCGGCGGCAAACGGAACGCGAATACGCTCTCCGGTTTGATTACGAATTTTGCGGAAGCAGAGAAGGTGTTAGAGACTTCGCTCAATTCCGCGGGGTCCGCTATACAGGAAAACGAGAAATATCTTGACAGCATTGCCGGCAAGACGACGCAGCTGAAGGCGGCGTTTGAGGATCTTTCTACTTCGTTTTTATCGTCAGATATTTTTAAGGGGTTCATTGACGGTGGTACGAAAGTTATTGAAATTTTAGATTTTATCATTGATAAAATCGGCGGCGTTGCGACTGTAATTACCGGTATAGGAATTGCAAAAACAATTAGCGGTGTTGTGCCAGTAATACAAAGACTTGGCGGAGTAAGAGAAACGTTATCTTTGCTTACATCAGATATAGCAACATCTAAACTGACAAGTAACGCTCTTTTAATGGGTATCGAATCTAAATTTTCATTAGCTGCTGCTGGAATTGGTGCTGTCGCTGCTGTTATTAGTACTGCTACAACAGCTATTAAAAACAGCAATGAGGCAATTGCAAAAAGAGCGTCTGAAGCATCTGACGCAGCAAGGGAATATAAGCAGGTTGCCGATTCTATTGAAGAATATAAGCAAAAAATAACAGAGATTCGCGAAGAGCTGAACGTCCCAGGTATTTCCGAGGATATGGCACAGGGTAAACGTGCTGAACTTGTTGAAATAGAGGCACAGCTTGTTGATGTATTTGGACAGGAAGCAGCTGCTCTTGATTTAATAAACGGTTCTGTGTCAGACCAGATTGCTCTTATAGATTCTTTATCCGGGAAAAGCTTTGATACATTTAAGAATGAAAACGTAGCAGCCATTACGCGAGCAAAGAATATTTTCTCAAATCTTTCAGGCATAAGCGGAAATGAATCTATCTTAAACGGAGAGTTCAAGGGTTTTTATTCAGATGGTCTTTTATCTCTTCCGTCTGTTAAATACTATATGGATCAGGTAGCCGAGACGGGGGTCGGGATACGGGTTTTCCAAGACGCGATAACAAAAGAGTTTGAAAAACGATTTGGCACCGAAAGCACGAAGATAGCATCGGCGATGCTTGGCTCCGGCGAATGGAAACACAACAATACGGGTGGTACTGATAACTTTTTATTTGGCGTCAATGACATTACGCAAATGCGTGATTATGTTGAGACGGCGATGGAAGCAATTCGTTCTGTCGGGAAAAAAACATTCGGCAACGGATATGAAAAATATTTGAGCGGAACGCTTTCCAGTTATTCCGATATTCTTGGAAAAATCAACTCTATCATAGACGAAAACGAAGAAATATTTAATCAGTACGCAGAGGGAACTCTTGCGACTGAATACCGGGAGCGGTGGAGCGAACTTCTTACAAAAAGAAAAGAATACGAAGAGGCCGTTCTTTCTGGCGACGAAGCAACAATAGAATCTGCTTATAATGCGGTAGAATCTATGAAGGACGCTTTTGGAAAAGATTTTTCGAAGGTAAAAGATACGGCCGTACAAAAGTATTTGACTGATTATTTTGAGAATTTTAAGGATCAGGAAATAGAGGTCGGCGCGAAAATCAAAATAAGAGACAATCTGAAGGACCAGCAAAGCGACTTGAATCAATCTTTGAATAAGTCGCTGAATACGTTTTTAGACGCTGACGGCAGAATTGAAAAATCCTTTTTAGCCGAAGGAAAGCTTGATTTTGATAACGGTCAAATATCCGATTATGCGGAGAGCTACAAAGAGCTTGCTGATGCGGCGGAAGGATATGGTCTTACTGTCGAGCAACTTGTTTCTATTTTGACAGACCTTGGCCGCGTACAGGACTCTTTGACGAACACGGCGTATGGTGAAGCGAGTAAAAATTTTGCGGACGTTACAAAGAGTATCAAAGACGCCTATACGGGTATCGATTTTGGGAATGCAGACAGTACCGCGTTTGTAGAAAACGACCTTACCAGACTAAAGAACGTATTTGCCGATCTTGCCAATACCGTTGATATTTCTTCCGGCGAGATAAATCAATCATTCCTTGATAATATGGGCAACACTGTCAGCCTTGTTGCAGATGCGCTGGGGTCGTTTACCGCGCAGGCGGAAAACGTGGCTTCAGCGAACGAGACAATCAACGCGGCTATCGCAGAGCAGGAATCCGTGGGGTCGATTACCGCCGAGACGTATGCGAAGCTGATGTCGTTAGGGTCTGAATACTCCAACATACTGGAGTGGAACGGACGGGCGATCGCGGTGAACAGTGATGCCGTTGACGATATGAACAGCAAGTTGCGGGCCATGACCAGTCTGGAATCAGAAGCCGTTCAGGAGAAATCAATCGAGATATGGCAGCGGAATGCTGAGATTATCGGTCAGATGTCCAATAACTACAGCAAGCTTTCCGATTCGCAAAAAGAAGCGCTTGATTCGATGATTTCGTACAACCGTGAGCTGATGGCTTCGATCACCGGGTTCCAGCTGTTGATGTCGCAGATGGATTTTGCGAACAGCGGGTATAAGAAGTGGCTGGACGCGGGCAGTAAAACGGATACCGACAAAATGTACAGCGACGCCGTAAATGCGTATCAGGCGACGCAGGAGGTGTTCGGCTATACCGACAAATCTTCCGGCAAGTGGGTGGAGGGGAATAAGAAGATCAACTCCATCAAATTCAACGCGGCAACGGCATTTCTTGTTCCTGAGGAAATAAGGGAGCAGGGATTGCCTGCCGTTCAGACGTACCTGAAAGGTATTCAGAAGTACATGCAGGACGACCAGTCGTCTGTTGAGTCGTTCTTAAAAGACGCCAAGGCCGCTGGTCTTATGAATGAAGAGAACGGTAAATGGTCTGTTAAAGAAGGCGTAATGAGCGATCAGTTCAGAAAAGAACTGAACATCACAGAAGACCTGTTTACCTCCCTTGTGGGCGACGCGAACGTTTACGGCGTGGAGTTCAAGTTTGACGACGAAAACCAGATCCTTGCTTTGAACGACGCGCAGGATTATTTTGAGGCGCAGAACGAATACAATAAGGCTGTTGAGAAGTGGAACAAGGCCGTCCAAAATAATACCACTACAGACGAAGCGACTGGCAAAAAGGTAGTAAAACAGACGAAGGAAGTTCTTGAAGCAAAGAAAGAACTGGAAGACGCCGAAAATAAAAAGAACGATAAGCTCGGCGAGATGACGGACTATTCCGACGCGACATTGAAGAACATCGGTGTGAAGTTCGAAGATGGCGTTTCGAGAGAAGAAGCCGTTCAGAAATGGCTTAACGGTGGCAGCGGAACAAAAAAGCAGCTTGAAATAGAAGTGGCGCTTGCGGCGATTAGGAAGAAAAACGGCGTAGAGAAACTGATACAGCAGTACAGGGAAAGTTATGCCGACATGTTGGAAGACCCCGGCAACTTAGAGGCCGCCAATAACGTACAGCAGATCGCTGCGCAGCTGGAATCGCTGCCGAAAGAAGTTCAGGTCGCGTTCGGTATTGATACCACTTTGTTTGACAGCGGCATTGCCAGTATATCTGAGACAATTGAAGACCTAAAAGCAGCAACAAATATATATCAGCTGGACGTTGAAACAGGCGCGACGGAAGAAGAGCTTGACGGCTTAAAAGGTAAAGTTGACAATATTGTGACAGCGCTGAACGGGCTGCCGACGGAGAAGCTGATAGAGATAGGTTTCACCGGAGACGTTCTTAATGAAGACGGTAAAATAGATACCGATAAGCTACTCACCGGACTAAGCAGCGGGACATTTTCACTTGACAATCTCAACCTTGATGTCAAGATTGACAACACTGAAGGAATAGAAGGCACCCTGCAGACGCTGGAGCAGATTCAGGGCAAAATAAACGAAATCAGAGGCATGGGCGATCTGATTGTTGTGGCCGATGTCTTTATTGATGAGGCGATGGCTAAGATCGGAGATCTGAAAGCTGATTTTGACAGCATAAAGAATCTAAGAGCTGCGCCTACCGTTATATTAAGCGCACCAAACGTGTTGTTCCTGATCGGGGAAATCAAAAATATGCTTGCCGAGATATCCGGAAGCGAGCACAATGCGACGGTTACCGCAACCGTTATGCAGGCGGCGCTTGCACTCTCCGGTATTATCGGACAGATCGGTTCAATAGAAGGGGATCATCCATTATCGGTAACAGCGAGTACGTCTCAGGCTGTCAACGCAATATATGATGTTCAGAATGCATTGGATGGCTTAGAAGATAAAACTGTGACCGTAACCGTAAACACGGTTAATACAGGCGGCGGAGGCGGCTCCGGCGTTAATGGCTCCGCTTTTGCCGGCGGTGACTGGGGCGTAAAGCGCGGCGGTATAAGCCTTGTAGGCGAACTTGGTCGTAAAGTTTTGCGACTGCGTACAGAGATGTGCGTAATAAATACATTTATTTAATTGCTGGGAACCCCTAAAACTATATTCGCTACAACGGGAGTATGAAATATGACTGAACGTGAATGCGGCGAAAGCAGAAAAAAGAATATAGGTAATACAAGGTTAAATCCTAAATATTATTTAATGGGCAATCAGCAGCCAAGCCCCGAACAGGGGAAGGTTCAACGACTATCCCGTAAGGGAGTAGGGCAGCAAGCGATAGGCTGTTCGAAATGGTAAATATGCAATTATGATATCACAATAATATTAGATTCATATTTGCACAAAGATATAGTCTGAACACAGACGAAAGTCTGTGGCCGGGTAACCGGCGCGTCGGCGCAGCGAGCCGACGCAAACATATTTGGAAATAATTGTAGATCCTAACGACGGAACATGGCACACCGTTGGCGATTACGGCGCAGAGTTTACGAATATACCGCAGGGTGCCATCGTATTCAATCACAAACAGACGGAAGCGCTGCTGAAGTACGGCAAGGTTGCCGGACGCGGCAAGGCGCTTGTTGGCGGTACCGCAATGATAACAGGCGGTGGAAGCTTATGGAAACCGACGTCGACTTCCACATCGTCTGGCGGGTACAGCGCAGCACCATCTTCCATTTCCTCCTCTGACGTGCAGGAGATCGCAGAGGCTACGAAGGAAGGTGTTGAAGAAGGTGTAAAAACTGCCGTTTCCGGTAACGGTGTGAGTCCGTGGGATTTAACAAAGAATTATCTTTACGGAAGCCCGATTGACAGGACCAGCCGTGAAGGGGAGCTTGTCGGCGGCGTCTATCATCAGTATTCTGGAAAATGGCAGGGCGTCGAATATAAAACGGCAGGATATACCACAAGTGGTAAGCCTGCCGGCGAAAACAAGATCAACGAAAGGTTGATCAAATATCTTTTTGATAATAACTTCGGCTTTACTGAAGAGGAGCTTCAGGCGATACTGGATGAGGCGCATAAGCGTTACGGAAGTGACCATGCGGAGTATGGAAGGAAAATACAGGCACCTACCGTTGATAGCTTAAACTATGCCGCTTGGGAATACAACATAAAGAAAAAGTACAGCGATCTGTACGATTACTTCGAGATGTCTGATCCCGTGTATTCCAAAGAGATGCTTCGCAGCATTATTGAGAAATTTTTTGAAAGCATAGCAAAGGGATCTGAAGTCAACTTTGAAAGCGTTGACGCTTTCAAGAGCACTATTTCAAAAGTTTTGAACAACCCGAACTATCTGACAGAAGCTATCGGAAACAGGCTTGTTGAAAAAGCGGACGCAGACAGTTATATCGCGTCAAACCATATAACCGGTGATGCGGCAGAGCAAAAATACAAAGATCTTCTCGGGGCGTATTATGACAGCGATAATACAGATCTGTGGGGAGATGTACTCGCCGGAAAGCTGGATGAGTTTTTCAGCGGCGACTGGTATGATAATCTAATCAAAACCGACGCCGTGTCGTTATCGGATTCGGATTTGATTTCTTCCGGCATAGAAGACCTTATTGAAACATTTTTTGACAGGTTGGAAAGACGTATCGATAAGGTAGATTCTATTGTTTCTTCCTCATTCAAAAATATTGAGAACCGCACGTCCGCTTCGTATGATAAGATCGATCTGCTCACAAAGGAACTTTCTGACAAACAGAAGGCCGCAGATATATACTTAGAGGCAGCTAACGCAATCAATATTTCTGATAATATCAAAAAAGCGATTCAGGACGGCGATTTAAGGATAGAGGATCTTCGCGGGAGCCTGAAAGTTGAAGAGGGCGGGAAATACCATACCGCGATTTTAGATAAAAAATCCGGAGGCACAGGCGGCGTTATATCGATGATTGAACCGAAAGGCGACGCCGAAAAGGATTCAGTCTTCAAAGATAACGTTTCGAAGTATCAAGATTTTTACGAAAAGTATCTTGACACACTTGACGATATTACGGATATACAGGAACGTATCGCTGAGGCGTATAAAGAAAAATTCGATAATATTCAGGGTGATTTTGAAAATCAGATTTCGCTGATTGAGCACGAGTCGGCAACCTATACCAATGAACTGGAACAGCTGCAAAGCAGAGGATACCGTGCGGGAACAGGATACTATGATATACTGAACGGTATTGAGCAAAAGAGATACGATCTGCTGAAGCAGGAATATGACGCGCTACAGAAGGAGTATGAAACGGCAATCGCGTCAGGAGAAATAGAGTATGGATCCGAGGCGTGGTATGAACTTCTTACGGCGATCAATGACGTGGACGAGGCAATGCAGGAAGCAAACTCGAATATGATCGAGTACACCAACAAAGCGCGGGAACTTGTATGGGACGCGTTCGACGCGCGTCAGGACAGGATCAATATACTGATCGATCAAAATGAGTTTTTGATGGATCTGATTGACGAAAGTAATATTTTTGACAAAAACGGAAGAATTACGCAAAAAGGCGTATCGTATATTGCAGTTGGTTTTGACAGCCTGAAGAAAAATTTAAGAATTGCCAAAAATTACGGGGCGGAACTTGAGAAGATAAGAGAACAGCTTGAGCAGGATCCATATAACGAAACGTTACTGGAACGAGAAGAAGAGGTTTGGGAAAAGCAGCGGCAGTATATTCTCTCTGCCAAAAAGAGCGCTGACGCGATCAACGATATTGAATTGAAGTCGCTTAAGAATCTGATCGATAACTACGAAGAAGTTTTATCCAAGCAGAAAAATTTACGTGATTATCAAAAGAAGCTAAAGGATAAAACGGACAACGTTTCAGATATCAGAAAACAGATAGAAGCGCTGCAGGGAGACTCTTCCGAATCTGCTGTTAAAAAGGTTCAGGAGTTACAGAAAAAACTCAGAGACGCAGAAGAAGACGTGCGCGATATGCAGTATGACAGATATATCGATATGCAAAAAGACATGTTTGACGAACTGTATAAAGAATACGAAGAGACGCTTGGAAGACGGTTTGACGACGTAAACGGTATGGTTGAGGATATGTCGTCAGGTCTTGAAACAAAAGCGGAAGGGATATTAGATACTTTGCGTACGATAGCCGAAGGTGTTGGGTATATTGTTCAATACGAATATAACAGGAACCATATCGGTGACGTTGATCTTGACGGGTTTATTACTCCAGAAGACGCGCGTCTTGCTATGCGTGCCGGAATAGGCCTTGAAAAATTAACAGAAGAACAGAGGGAAAACGGCGACATTGATGGAGACGGAGTAGTTAATCAAGCTGATGCAAGAGCCATTATGCGTATTGCAACAAAGATAGACACAATAGAAGAGTATCTGCGTGCTCTTGGAATTGTTGGATACAGCGGAGGCGGGCTTGTCAGCAAGACGGGTCTTGCCATGCTGCACGGGACAGCGTCTGATCCGGAGGTTGTATTAAACGCAAACGACTCAAAGAACCTGATGGGTCTGCGTGACGCCATGAGGGAGATGACGCGGATGAGCACATTGCCTGCAGGTATTTTCAACGCCGCATCCGCTTCTGTCTCTTCCGCCGGACCTTCGATCGGTGAGATACAAATCAACATACCGATTGATAAGGTGGAAGATTATAATGACTTTATTGAGAAGATGAAAGCCGACGACAGATTCGGTAAACTGGTACGCGCTGCCTCTGTTGATTTACTGACCGGCGGAAGCGCTATGAGAAGATATCAGATATGATATGGGCGGGGAGCTATCGCTCCCCGCTTTATGAATGAAAGGGGAATTAAGATGCTTGACGGTATAAGGCTGAAGGCACTGAGGAGAGAACTTATTAAAAAGGATGAAGAAATCTCCGTATTAAAAGAGCGTAATTCTGTTCTTGAAAAAAGCAATGCGGAATTGCAGGAAAGAACGGACAGAGAAATGGAAAAAGTAAAGGAGGCGGCCGGTAAGGTAAGGGAAACCATCAAAGAGTATCGCGATATGATTCTTGAGGTTGAGCGGCTGCACCAGAAGTTTTTACGGTTGACGGGAGAGACGACAAAAATCAATGAAGCCTATCGAGCAGAATTCAACGATCTTGTGGCAGATGCACGAAAGGCGAAGGAGGGAAAATGATTGTACGCTGAGGATTTTGAATACGACGGCAGATACCTGAGCGATTACGGATTTGTGATATGCGATATCGGCGGAGATATGGAAATAGAAACCGTTTCTGCCGGGGGGACGGTAACGATGCAAACCGTCAGACACGGAATCGGACGGCGCGCTGTCGCTGTAAACGCGGTGTATGAGAGTTGTATTGAGGCTGATTTTACGATAGCAAAAAACCCGTGCGTTTACGAAGATATGGAGATTACAGACGATGAACAGCGAGACATGATGCGCTGGCTCAACAGACGATCATACCGTAAAATGAGATTGCTGAAAAGCCCGCAGAACGATGATGACGGATGTTATTATAACGCGGTTTTTAATATAGACAAAATACGGTCGCACGGGAGAACAATAGGTTTGACGCTGCATATGACAACGGATAGCCCGTTCGGGCACGGAACAACTGTTTTTGTTAACGGGACAAATTGTAAAGATGAAGACGGATCTTTAATCGCAGTTGCGAACGTCAATGACGAAAACGATGACATTGGGTACGTTTATCCCAACATGATACTGTACATAATGAGTATGCATGTCGAAGATGGTGTACAGGACAGAGAAAAGATATCTATGTGGAATGAGCGATTCCCCGACGAAATATTTGAGATAAATAATACGGGCTTTGCAGATGTGATGGCAAAAAAATATACAGTAAACGGAACTTCATTGACAATTTCGCAGACAGATATTGAGGCCGAGCTTACCGCGCATAACAGCGACGGCAGCACGCTTGACACAGTGACATCGTTTATAACGCCAGACGCGTATACACCCAAAAAGGTTGTATACGATATTACTGACGGTTTTGAGCCTGGCACGTATCGATTTGTTGTTGGTGGACCTGCGGACAACAAACGGTTTATTGCCTTAAAAGTGAACGAAGACGGAACGTTGAAAACGATCAGAGACAATCTGACTTATACCTATAGCACATCGGCAAAATTTGGAATTATTGGCGGAACAATGATTATATTCAATTCAGAAAGTCCGCTTAACGTCGGTTCATATATTGAAATGAAGATAACCTATGCGGACTGCGTTGTCGGAGATACGTTTAATTATACTTATATCAGGATCGGGAATACGCACGAGGACAGAACAAATCTTATAAAAAGCGATTTACCTTGCGTGGTTTCGTTCAGTTATGATCCGATTATCAAGCTTACGCCGTGAGAGGAGATAGCACTATGAATATAGCCGGACTGAAATTTGACGATGACTTTCATCCGATAGAACCGACGGCGATACTGACAACGAGGAGCGGAAAGAAAATCGGGTTGATTCAAAAAACGGAATTTCGGTACAAAGGGAATCTCTCCTCCGCCGACGAGATTTCTTTTTCCGTTCACCGTAATGCTGCCTCTGACGAAGTGTGGAATGGATTAAAGGACTTCCGCCTATGCTGGATACGCGAATTAGACGCGTACTTTGAGATTGCTGTGACGATAGAGGACAGTGACGGACTTGTGAAAAAAGTGACCGGCGTTTCATTGGGTGAGGCGGAGCTTTCACAGACGAATTTGTACGGCGTTGAGATCAATACGGAAAAGGAGATCACGAACGACGTAAACTACTCCCCTACCGTGTTCTACGACGAATCAAATGAGAACCATTCTTTGATGCACAGACTTTTGAAAGGAACGTGTTATAGGCCTGGAAATGTTGACGAGTGCCTTTGGAAAGAACAGCGAAGTTTCTCTTTTAACAATACGTCCATCAAAGACGGATTTGATGAAGTGGCGAAGGAGCTGAAGTGTTTGTTCGTTTTCCGGAATGACACGAACCAGGAGACTGGTAAAATCAACCGGGTGGTGGACGCTTACAATTTAGATGAGGAGCGAAAAAATGCTGACGGTTCCCCTGCTTCGGTGTTCGGAAACGACACCGGTATTTTTATATCCGACGAAAATATCGCAAGGCGGATCACACTCACGACGAATACGGGAAATGTAAAGAACTGTTTTAAGCTTGAGGGCGGCGACGACGCCATGACGGCAGCAATCGCCAGCGTGAACCCGACGGGGACATCTTTTTTATGGTATATTTCAAGCGACATGAGAGAGACAATGTCTGACGCTCTGCGCGACGCGCTTGACGCTTATGATGAAACGTACGCAAAAATAACTGGATCCGATATCGTTATACTTGGGAATAATACGCTTGACAGATATTTAAGCATTGCATACAACAACGTGGTAAGAGAACTTGCCGGAGAAATATATGTGGAAAAACAAGCGTATTCTGTTGGTGACAAAATAAATAAAGATGGCACGGCCTATATGTGTAATGAAGAAGTTTTTGACGGAGAAGAGTGGAATAAGGAAAAATGGGCATACGTATACGGGGAACACAGCAGTTTTTTCCATGAAATACAGACGAGAAAAATGCCAAAGTACGACGCCGTTACGCCAGGGAAGAAATATATCGCCGGCGAATACGTATATACAGCAACAAAACGAAATCCGGCTTCATTGACCAGAGTATGGAACATTATGGTGTATGAATGCCTGCATGATTTTTGCTATGACGATATACCGGAGCCGAAAGAAGAAAATGACCCAGGCAATTTCACTGAATACTGGCAAGAACACACTGAACACGGCTCTTATGCACTTTATAGCAATCCTGATATAGAATATGGATTTGCGCAGAATATGGCAAAGTTATCCGAATATATTTACAATGCTATTGACATCCGCATGTTTTTAACTGACACAATGATGCCGGACTATAATATTGCAGAGATGAACCAGAGTTACGTGAATGAGTGCCTGAATTACGTTGTTAACGAGTTCAGCAGAGAACCTATCGGTATATTTGAAGATGAGGCGGAAAGCATCGACGATTCTATAGTAAAGCGCGCCGCAGAAAATATGATAAAGGCACTTACGGACGCGAGGCTGACAATCAAGCTTGAAAATGTGATTGAAAACGTGGAAGAGCAGACTGTCTCAGACAAAATCATAAAACTGTATACGGGAGATTTGACGTTGTATGGGACGGATACTGACGGCGATGAGGTATCTGCTGCCGGATCGATACGAATTGCGATAAGTAATTCATATAAGGAATTTATTGAACAAAAGATAGACAAAGCTTTGTCGAAAAAGTTAGAAAAACCAGACAAGGAAGCGCTTGACGAAGTCTCCAAATATAAGGGCGTTTATGCAGATACAGAAAGTTATTCCGTCGGGGATATCGTATGGCACATTGACCGCATGTACACTTGCGTAGCGGCAATAAAGTTGCCGGATGAAGATGACACAAACTGGACGCAGCTTGCGGCTGACGCGGAATACAGCGACAGTTCATACAAGGGAGAATACTCTGTTGAAACAAGCTATCTTTTTAATGACGTTGTTTCTTTGGGAGAGAACAAATATCAATGTATCAATCAGGACGGTGTTAACGAAAAAAAATCTCCTGATGCCGACAAGGACGAAACGAACTGGCAGTTTCTTGATTCGAAAATAAGGATGTATTCTGTGGCCGAACTTGATAATTTGTATAATTGCTGCGACGGGTGTATGGCTGTGCTTGTTGAGCAGGGCGCAACAGGGAGCGGCGCTGTTGACGCTGATGATTATTATAAAAAATACCATGCCATAATGCAGGCGTTGCTTGTTCAGAAAGAATGGAGAGAAGATGAGGCTGGCGGCATATTATTATATATAGATCTGCTTCGCAGAGTTATCAAAAGGCTTCATGATATGCTTAATATGGAGAACGCGCTTGGTGATAATATGGACGAGCTGATATCGTACAGAAGAGACTCCGTTTACTCTAACAGCAACTTTATTTCAGATGGATTGACGAATCATGAAATCATGGAACGCGCATCGTTGTTCTTTGACGACGCCGTTAAGGAGATCTATAAATCAGCGGAACGGCAGCACTCGATATCATCGGATATTTATAATCTGCTGGCGATAAAAGAATTTGAGAGCGTACGGAATCAGTTTGCGCTTGGTAACTGGATCAGAGAGAAATTAGACGGCGAGGTTTATAAGCTTCGACTGATCGGATACGAGCTTAATTTTACAGACCTGACGACGCTGGCAGTAGAATTTTCTGATTTGATTCGAGCCGACGGAAGCGTAAGCGACGTAAAAAGCATTCTTGACAGGGCAAAATCTGTTTCGTCTACCTACGGATTTACTGCGCGGCAGGCTGACAGAGGCGGTAGCGCAAAAGAAGAGCTGAATGAGATCAACAAAAACGGAATCAACGTCGGCGACGTGAGCGTCTTCGGGAACGACAAAAGCATTCAGTGGACGCAGGGTGGATTTATACTGCGGGAATATGACGAACTAACTAATACATACTCCCCTATTCAGATGAAATTACTCGCAACCGGTATTTACCGAACGACGGATAACTGGAAAACTGTAACAAAGATTATATAAAAGGATGGTGAATAAATGAGCAATAAGATTGAATTCGGTGTGAATGGTCAGAAACTGCGCACAGACACAATAAACAATCATATATTCGCAGAGGGAGCGAGGGAGTCTGTAATACTGCAGTTTCATCTTTCTGATTCCTGGGATGGATATACTGTCTTTGCTCATTTCAGACAGGACGACAGATTCTTTGATGAGATTCTGCGTACGATTGACGGAACGGAAGACTGCTGTTATCTACCAACAGGGATTATTAATGGAAATTGTTCGTTGAGTTTGTATGGTGCGAATGGAAACGGGCAGATTCTTACGACAAATTGTGTGGTACTTTATATCAAAGAAAATGGGTTGATAAGTGAGTCTTACGAAATGCCGCAATCTGTTATGGAACATATTATCTCTATGTTTATACAAACTGCTAACTCTGATAATATTGTAATAACAAGAACAACAGCAGATTGGGATACAAATAAGATATACATTTATTTGGGAAACGGATCAGAATACAAATCAAAACATTGGTATTACCATAATGGAAATGAATGGGTACTTGGCGGAGCGTATGCGTCAGAAGTATTTAGCGTCGGCGATGGTCTGATTCTTGATGATACGGGGACAGCGTCTGTTGATATAGGGAATGGATTGGCAATCAGCAACAACAAGGTTTCCGTTGATATCGGAAAAGGATTGGCGTTTGATGGTAATCACCTTAAAGTAACAGACAATGACGGACCGATTGCGGCGATCAAAGAAAAGACAGACCTACTTGCCAATGACAGCGGCAATGCGAAGTTCTCCGGTGATGTTTATGCTGGTGGAAAGAAGCTGGCCACTAAAGAATATGTGGATAATCAGGATTCTGCGATTAACAATCTGACAACGGCGCTGAAAACAAAAACTGATATTCTTACCAATGACGACGGGGCTGCAAAATTTTCCGGTGACGTTTACGCAGCCGGGAATAAGTTAGCCACGGAGGGTTACGTTGACGACTTGACGGACGCTCTTGACAGTAGGACGGATGCGCTGGAGAGCAAAGTGACGGCGCTGGAAACCACGACAGCCATTCTTACCAATGATGAGGGGGATGCTGTTTTTGACGGTGATGTATATGTTACTGTTGACAGCGTTGCTAAAAAGCTGGCCACGGAAGAATCAGTCGGCGAGCTGACTGCGGACAAGCTGGCGATCGTTTATCTGGACGCTGGAGACAAATTGCCCACCGGTGATGACATCGCAGAAAAGACGGTGTACTGCTTGCCGAATACAAAGGGTGGGCATGATAAGTTTATTTATCTGCCTGTAACCGGGAAAGACAAGGATGAATGTTGGGAACAGCTTGGCGGGGGCAGTACCGCAATTGTCATCGATGACGGCAGAAAACCTGATAAAGGTGAAGAAGGCGTTGACTATTACATACTAACCGGCGGCGCGTACTCTCATAAAATTTACCGCAACGGCGATTGGTTCTCTGTCGGTCAAGATGAAACGCTTGCAACTCGTGTCGATACAATCAAAGGTGACGTTGATTTGTTAAACGACGCCGTAAACGCTTTGAATGACGCCGTGAAAGAGATTGGCGGGGACGTGATTGACACTATCCCGGCTGACCTTGAATACAACGCAGACGATGATTACAAGCTATTCCTGACAGACAGCTCCGGCAACAGGATTGGTAATGGTGTTACAATCGAAGGCGGCGGCGGTGGCGGCAGCGGAGAATGGTACTCCATTGTCGTAAATAACACCACGGAAATCAACGGAGACAAAACGACAAGATACACCGTATCTGATGAAACGAAAGCCACAGACGGTATCATTTCGTTTTGGTGGACAGCAAAACAGAACGGACAGCCCTACGAGACGGACGCTACGCTGAACTGGTATGTCAATGGCAGATTAAGACTGCGGGAAGCCGATGACGTACAGCAGGGCGTTGATAATAAAATCAGCAGAGACGTGTCGGAGTGGCTTACAGAAGGCACAAATACCATTGTTGCGGAGCTGATTTTCACAGGTGGCGAAAGGCAGGTTCGCCAAACCAAAACATGGACGATCACTCTTACAAAGTATAAGGTCACATGGAATCTCCCTGCGATTGCCTATTACTCTGCGGGGAATGTTTCCGTTGCACTCACTGTTGGCGGCACAGGCAGCAAGACCTTGAAGTGGCAAATCGATAATGACACACCGACCGTAATTGATAATGCCAGTGGTATTATCCGGCAGAACATTACTGTCGCAAGCGGTGTACATACCGTATCTGCGTGGGTGGAAACTACACTGAACGGTCACGATATTGCCACCGACAAGCTGAAAGCAATTACCGTCTGTAACGTATCAACTCCGACGATTGTCGTCGAAAAAGATACTTTTGCGGCAGGGCAGTATGACACAGTAGCTATCAACTGGATGGCCGCCGGTGCTGATAATACGCTCACAGTGCAAAAACTTGTTAGAAATGATGACGTGTCCGGGTCAACGTTCCAGTTGCTGACCGAGGAAAGCGTTGACAAGACGATGCAAACGTGGCGCTATAAATGCACAGCGGAAGGCAATTATACTCTGAAGCTGAAATGTGGAAGCGCAGAAGAGACGATATCGCTGGCGGTGACGGAAAGCACCACATTACGGCCTGTAACGGATAACCTGATCATGGACGTTGACCCAAACGGCCACAGCAATCAGGAAACTGGACGGGATCAATTCGGCTACATTGACGGAAGCGGCTATAACCATCCGTTTACGTTCTCTGATAATTTCGATTGGGTAAACGGAGGATTCCAGCAGGATGCGAACGGGGCGACGGCGTTAGTCATTAGGCGCGGCACTTTCATTGAGTTTGACAGAGGATTATTCAAGGATGTTGACGCGACCAATAAAAACGGCAAAAGTATTTCTATTCAGTTCAGCGGCCGGAACTCCGTTAATTACGACGCGACAATCGGGCACTCTTACAACGATGGCGTCGGTTTGCTGCTGAAACTGCACGACGCGACATTCTCGGCAGGAGGAAACCCCATCACAGTGCAGTATTGCGAGGACTCTATCATCGAAATGGGGCTGAATATTTCCGACGATGAGTACGGCAAAATCTACAAATTCTGGATGGGCGGGGTGCCCGCAAAAGCTAACCTTTGGGGAAACAGTTCGTCGTTTGTACACCGGACAGAGGATAAGTTCAGGATCGGCTCTGACGACTGCGACGTGTGGCTGTATCGGTTCAAGATGTATAATTCCGGCTTGACCGACAACGAAATGCTCACCAACTACATTCTTGACTGCGTAGACAGCGATGAGTTGCTGAACAGGTACAACCGCAACCGTATTTATTCCGGTAAAGGCATCGCCGTCGGAAGCGATATCGACATTGATTCTCTGCGTGAAGCTGCGCCGGATTTGCATATCATCGTCATTGAAACGGCTGACTTCCCAGCAGGGAAAGAAAAAACGGACGCTGTGCCTTGCACTGTACGGCACTACAAAGGACTGGACGCTTCTGAAGCATGGGAGGCGGTCGGCGCTAAGTATGTAATACAAGGTACGACATCCACAAAGTACGTTGACGCCGCAGCTAACCTTGATATTGACATGACAGAGACAACTATGAAGCGGACTTCCAATCAGGAGTTGCCGAATGGTTATGCGATGACCGCAGACTCGATTCCTGTCAAGTATTTCAATTTGAAAGCCAATGTCGCCTCTTCTGAAAACGCGAACAATGTCTGCATGGCGGATTTGTTCAACAGTTTCAATCCTTTAGTATCGAAGGCAAAGTCGGTCAATCCGAAAGTGCGTGATTCCGTTGAAGGGCATCCTTGTGTAGTGTTCATAACGAACACCGGTGAGGATACATTAGTGCTTGGACATTCGGCGAGCGATGTAAAGAAAACCGGGCGCAGCGTTTCTGCCCATGACACCGTTTTATATTTCGCCGGTGATATGAACAATTCCAAAAAAAATAAAGAAGTTTTCGGGCAGGACGACAAAGAGTATGGCGACGAAGATCACGTTCAGGTGTGCGTTGAGTTTTTGGAAAACAATTTGACGCGCTGCTTGTTCAAGACACACGATTTTAAAAATGAATGGTGGGACGAAGACGACCAACCCGCTGATAAATCGTCTCATTTCGGTTTCCGTTACGCCCCCAAAGATGAGGAACGGCTGAAAGCGGCAAAGAACAGTTTCATTAAGATGCACGAATGGGTCTGGTTAACGGATCGCTATGCAGACGATGATTCATTCAAAAACGATGGGCTGCCCAAAGTATACTATGGCGTAAGATATGAAGATACTAAAGAAGGCCACAAGGCTTATCGCAAAGCTAAATTTACAAATGAACTGAAGGATTATTTCGACGTTGACGGGTTGATCTACTACTATCTCTTCACAGAGTTCATGCTGTCCGTTGACCAGCGTGCGAAAAATACGTTTTGTTCTTACGAACCGGATGCTAACGGAAATTGGAGGTGGAATTTTTCTAAATTCTATGATGCAGACTCTGTGTTGGGGATTGATAACTTGGGCGACTTGCGCCTGACGTATGGTCTGGAAGACCACCCGACGACAGAAAATACCGGACGTCTCAGTGACAATTGGGTGTATGATACTCCGCACAGCTATGAGACAGAAAGCGTACTGTGGGCAAATCTGCGGGAATGTTTTGCGCCTCGTCTGGAGACGATTTATGAGAACAACGACACTTACCTGTTCGACGCGAAACGCATTATCGACAAATTTAACCGTTACCAGAGAATCAGACCGGAAGCGCTGATGATAGACAGTTACCGCGCCGTATATGACGATCCTTACAGGCGGGTCAGAACGGAGAACTATCTGACTAAAATGCTTAACGGCGAGAAACGTGAGCAGAGGGAGCAGTTCCTCCGGTATCAACAGATCTACATGTCATCTAAGTATAATTCCAGTAAAGCCGTAGGAGACTACATCAATATCAGAACCAATGCAGGTCCGAATTACCGTCCGGAACTTACAATTACGCCCTATGCGGATATGTATGCATGCGTCCGACTTGATGAGCAGGGCGAGTGGATGCGCAAACGCGTCAGTAAAGGAAGCAGCGTTAGAATATTTGACCCGGCTTGGCGTGCACCGACGAGCGCTGGATTATACGTATTTTCTGCTTCCAACATTTTACGACTTTCTACCCTCGCGTGGTTATATCCTACCAGCACTATGTTTCCTTCTGCTAAGAAGTTGACCACCTTGCTAATTGGTGACGCGGACTACAAAAGCCCATTCACGCTTGCTGTTTCTCCTGGTACCGTTAAGATGGCAGAAGAAATCGACCTTAGAGGTCAGTTTCTTGTTGGTAATACCAGTGGTACCGATAATGACGTTGTGCTTGATTTGAGTAACAATAAGTTGTTAAAAAGGCTCTATATCCAGAACAGCGGTGTTACAGGGGTGACATTTGCAGACGGGTGTCCGCTGAACGAAGCGCGTCTTGGCAAAAAAGTTAAACGGATACACGCCAAAAATTTGAAGCATGTGACAGCGTTTACGTTTGAAAACAATGATTATTCGGCGTTGCAGTCGCTGTGCGTCGAGGACTGCGTCTGGGTACCGCCAGCTCGTCTGGAGAATATCCTTGACAATGCTTTTTCGCTGACAAACATCAGGTTGACTGGCGTTGATCTGCAATGGACTGACGCATCCACCCTGATGAGGATTGCGACTTCTGATATCCACGGCATCACCGCTGACGGTGTGGACGATGGCACATCAGACCCGATCATCACAGGCAAGGTGGAATTCGACAATATCAGCGATGCTGACAAGGCGATCCTTCAGAAAAAGTTTGGCAACGGGCTTACCATTAAAGGAGGCGGCGGTTCGGCGCTTCACCTTGTTACGTTCTACAACGGAACCGAAGTATTTGTCAAAGAATACGTGCTGGACGGTGGAAACGCCACCGACCCGGTGAATGCAGGATATGGAATCCCGACCAAAGCAGCAGACGCGCATTATACCTATGCGTTCTCCGGTTGGGACGGGAATCTGACGAACATCAAGAAAGACGTTGACATATATGCTGATTATGTAGATACAGTTCGTACTTATCGCGTAACGTTTTTCAATGGAGACGAGGAGATTTACCACGTTGACGCGCAATACGGCGAGGATGTGCAATACAGCGACGCCATGGCTGTTGCCGCAGGGCACACACCCTATCCGCAGAGTAAGAATACTACGCAGAGTGTCAAATTCTTATGCACAGGATTCAGCGCTGATAATAGCTCCACGCCTACGGATACGTTCCACGTGGAAGGAACAATCAATGCGAAGGCGCAATTCGTGCTGCAGGATGTTCCGTCTGCTTACAAACCACTTAATGAATGTACATGGGCGGAAATTAAGGCAATCGTAGAGAAAGGGTCTTTAGCAGCCAACGGTAAATGGGTAGCTAACGGTATAGAATGGTTCGCCACCACATATCCGAGCGCAGCAACTACAGCAAATGCAAAGGCGGTCACAATCAATTATACAATCTATGAAGACAGAGCCGGTACGACAGGGAAAAAATGGTCTCCTTACAAGGATTATTACCGAGGCGACGCTGATTATATCGTAACCGACAAATCAGATACTATCTTATTCTTCCCTTGCGCGACCAATCATGATTATAAGGTAACAGGGCAGATAAGAAACGGCAATGATGGTCCTGTCCTTACTGACTGGCTCCGTTTTACATATTCCACCGATCAAGATACTATTGATGGCGCTATCAGCGGGTTTCGCAGACAGGCACAGCGTACGCACTCAGTTACATTTCTTGCTTCGCAAACACTGGACTTCAAGACCATGTTCCAGTCCAATACGAGTAACAGAGTATCGTGGCCTAACTCTCTCGTCCGCAAAATTCTGACAGGTAGTGGCGGCAATACGACATCCGTAGAATACGAACAAACTGTATGGAACTGCCTGCCTTTCGATCTGCGAGCTGCCATTACCCCGGTCCTTAAATTCTCAAACAGCGGCCCAAATACCACGACGACATCAAGCGATCTGCACGTCGATTATGTGTCGATTGACCGTTTGTTCCTTCCTGCGCGTGGCGAACTGATAAGCCCGATAACGCCTGCGGGAACCATAGAAAATTGGTACAAAGAAACGTATGAGGGAACAAACGATAAAGGACTGTATGATTGTTTCACTTTTGAGAGAAACAGAGCGGTGAAAGACACGAATAACGTTCCTGTTACGTACTGGCTCCGCACACGTGCAGTGAATAACAGCGTTGCAAATGCGGTGGCAGACGTAGAAGCCAGTTCCGGGAAAGTTTATAGTACAAACGGTGTCAGTACAAACGCATCATTTTCTGTTCTGTTCGGCTTCTGCATTTAAGGAGGTGAGATAATGTACAAACTTATTTCTGGCAACGTAATTGTGGATGTTGCAACAGAATTAGTCTACGTTGTGTACAAATATGACGCGATCAGATATCGCGTCGGTGGCGAACGTCCTCAAGGCATTCTTACCGGAGAAGGGGCGCACCTTTGGCGAATTGAAGGTGCTCCCCCTCTGCCGGGGGAAGAAGGCATTGTACAAGTCGTGGATATAACTGCGGAAGAGTACGAGGAATTATACAACAGGCTCCACCCCGTTTCTGGGGAGGAGCCTGAATCTGTGGTGGATGAGGAGCTGCGTCTGACCGCCGAATACGCAAAAGAGGCAAAAATTGACGAAATGCGGCGTGCTTGCGAGGTAGCGATCATTCAGGGGGTGGATGTAACCTATGACGGGGTGTCGCACCACTACTCCCTGGAGCTGACGGATCAGCTTAATATCTTAGCGTTACAGGACGCGATTGAGCAAGGCGCACAGCAGATTCCCTATCATGGGGACAACGAGCCGTGCAGGTACTATTCGCAGGACGAGTTCCTTGCCGTGGTTGCGGCTGCAAATGCGCATAAGACATATCACACAACTTATTTTAATTCATTAAAGGCTTACATCGAGAGTATAGATACGCTGGATGTGCTGAATGAAATTGTATATGGTACAACAATTCCTGACGCTTACAGGTCAGACGTATTGAAAGAATTAATACACAAAGAAGAAGGAGGTAATTAGAATGGCATTTCTTATACCTGACAAAACTTATACTGAACACAATTTGACAATCTGTGAAAAACTAATCACGGCTTCTTCAGGTGTGAAATATTTCAGCAATAGAAAGTTGAATACTGCGAATCACAAGCCGGAGTATATCACGATACACAATACAGAGGATATCAATGAGGCGGCGGGTACCAACGACGCGGAGCAGTACGCCCGCGCTACGTTCAACAACAATATGGGCGACGTGGTGGTCCACTATTATATCGACGAGAGCGCCTGCTGGCATATCCTCGCCGACGACACCGTGGGCTGGCACGCGGCGGACGGCGCCAACGGCCCTGGCAACACGAAGAGCGTCGCTATTGAGATCATCATGGACGGAAGCGGCAGGGACTACGACAGGAAAGCGGAGGAACGCGGTGCGCTGCTTGCGGCGATCCTGTTAAATAAATATGGGCTTGGTATTGACAGATTGAAAACGCATCACGACTGGTACAGTAAAAAATATTGTCCTGCGTATATTCTGCCGCACTGGAGTACGTTTGTGGCTACTGTAAAGGCAAACCTTGCGACTATTCAGGCGCAGGTCGGAGCACAATCTTCCGCGCAGGCTACTACAGCGACAAATGCAACTCAAAAGACTGTGGCAGGGTCTGATATAAAGTCTGGGGCTCTTGTACAGATTGCCGCAAATGCGACTTATTATAATGGCGCAACAATGCCGGCGTGGGTGAAAAATACGAAGTGGATCGTGCATTCCGTCAATGGAGACAGAGTAGTTATTAACAAATCTCAAGATGGCGCTCATGCGATCATGAGCCCAGTCAACATGAAATTCCTCTCGGTCGCCCCATCACAGACGACAGCGTTTACACCTTATCGTGTCCGTATCACGGAAAATGTTTTGAATATCCGGCGAGGTGCAGGAAAGAACAACGTCGTCGTCGGGCAGATCAGAGATCGTGGTGTATATACAATTGTTCAGGAGGCGGACGGACAGGGAGCAACCAAATGGGGGCTTCTGAAATCCAAGGCCGGATGGATTTCTCTCGACGGAACCAAAAAGATATAATACAACACAATACAAACAGATTGGAGAGGGTTGACTTATAACAATGGTCTACCCTCTCCTGTTATCAATTTATTATTACGGAGGAAAGATAATGAAAATAACCGGGCTTTTCAGCGAACTCCGCGAGAAGGAAAATGTATCGAAAAAAGTCAGAATCATAACCGACGAGAATGATAACAGAATCATCAAATTACTCTTTCATACACCGGGCGGAGAAGATAAGATGTCCGACAGGGTGCCGATTACGGACGGAGCCGGAGAGTTCGCGCTGCCCAACTCACTGCTGGATATGCCCGGTGTTCTGAAGATACAGGCGTATGCCTACGGCGACGGCGAGCTGCTTGAGAAGAGCGCAATTTACGAATTCAAGGTAAAACCGTCCATTGATCCGGAGGACGCGATACCGCTTGACGAGGAAGGATTGACGACGCTGGAAACGGCGCTTGTTCGGCTTGACAGATTGGAAGAAGAAAAGAAGGTTTTTTACAGCGAACAGGAGTTATCCTCTTTTGAAATGAGACAGGCACGGTCCAATATCGGGATCGTGCCTGTTGTTAAAGAAAGCGAAATGACGCTGCCTGTCGGGCTGGATATTGACGGACGGTTTTACACAACGCCGTACGACGACAGTGCTGTTGTGAAATCCGTCAATGGAGAAACGGTTGACGGCAGCGGGAACGTCAGTATCCATATACCGACGAAAATTGCGGAAATGAATGAGGACGCCGCACACAGAACGGTGACGGATAGTCAGAAGACGCGAATCGATAATTCCGTTCAGACGAGCGACGTGATAAACGCTGTTACGGATGGCAGCAACAAAGTCGTTACAAGCGGCGCTGTGTATGTCGCAGTGAACGACGTTTATACGGCTGTGCAGGATATGATCGGCGATATCGACAGCGTTGTGCAGAAAATCAGCGACGTGATTGGCGGTGATGAACCGTGACAGTGGCGGAAGCATTGGAATCCGTATACGAAAAAGTCAGCGGAGTTCTGACGATGGTCAATGGAATACTGGATGGAAAGATGGTTGATGAGGCAGATACGTTTTACGACCTGCCTGACAGGATCGCAAGAATTACAGGCGCTGATGAAATTATCGACGGAACGGCAACGAAGATATCGAGCCTTGCTGAAAACGTTCAGATGTATAAGTTTTATCATAACGACGCTCTCCAATCAGCGTCTTTACCACTGGCGACAAGCGTCGGTGAGTGCGCATTTTCCGATTGTACCAATCTGACGGAAATAAATCTCCCTGTCACTACGTCAATCGGTCGACAGGCGTTTACAGGTACAGGAATCGTGACGGCCGATATGCCGGCAGTCACAACAACGGGCGGCAGTGTGTTTGCCGGATGCGCTTCTCTGAAGACGGCGAAACTTCCGCTGCTTCGAATTGTTGAGGCGGGCGTATTTTATGACTGCGCCGAATTGGAAACGGTTGACTTGACGAACGTCAGTAGTATTTCCGCTAATTCATTTGCGGGGTGCAAGTTGCTCAAGGCGCTGATTATCAGAAGGAACGGTCTGTGTTCTCTTGCAAGCGCGAGAGCGTTTGAAGGTTCCGGAATCGCAAACGGAACCGGATTTATTTACGTACCGCAGGAATTAGATGTTGTGTTTGTTACGCCGTTGGCTAACATACAGTTACGCAACAAATAGTTCGCGTGTAGAGCAATCTGCACGAAAAACTACACATTGAATTGCTGGGAACCCCTAAAGCCATACACACCACAACGTGAGCATGAAACAAGGCTGAGCGTGATGGTGACGAAAGTAGAAAAAAGGGTATGGATAGCGCAAGGTTAAAACCTAAACGCTGAAGGAATGGGCAATCAGCAGCGAAGCCGCGAACAGCGGAACGTTCAACGACTATCCCGGGAGCGGGAGTAGGGTCAAGCGACCCGAAGTGGTGTGCCCCTCATAAGAGGGTGAAGATATAGTCTGCGCTCCTGTGAAAGCAGGAGGAGGGTTAAGACCCCTATACGGATTAGCGATCCGTGAACTTACTGAATATAATTCAGCCGGACAGGGAGTAGCTACCTTTCGGAGTTGACTGTGGAACAACGATGATTACGGCTGATTTATATATAACTTCTTTACCACAGAAAGGAGGTGCAACGAAATTGATACGATCTTACAAAATCAGGTTATACCCTACGAAGCAACAAGAGGAACTGATGTGGAAGCACATCGGAGCCTGCCGTTACATATGGAACTACATGCTTGCGA
>Ga0326511_10000558_pt1 | contig 32610 bp, 41 predicted proteins | sample 0_2496_0518_D_FD_203701 | JGI IMG/M metagenome (GOLD analysis project Ga0326511, IMG submission 203701) | Bovine rumen microbial communities from UC Davis, California, United States - 0_2496_0518 | ecosystem: Host-associated > Mammals > Digestive system > Stomach > Rumen | place: USA...
AGGGCCGTTACCCCCGATAACGTTTTTTGTGTGGGACGCACCCGTGCCAGGACAGCCGGGGCGGCCCTTCTCGTGCCGAGAGGCGGTGGTCACGTGGCCAAGCGGCTCACCAAGCCCAAGTCGGTGCGGGAGGACCCGTACCGCAACAGGAAGTGGAACGAGCTCGTGCGGGGCAGGGGCTTCCGCCCCTCCGACGTGCCGGCGCTCACGCTGCTCGTGCAGTGGTACCAGGTCGTGGACCAGTGCATCGAGGACCTGAGCGTCGACGGCGGCATACAGGTGGCGTTCTCCAACGACGTGGGCGACATCAAGGCGCTGCCGCAGCTCTCGACCATGAAGCAGGCGAGCGCCGAGATACGCGCGCTCAACAAGCAGCTGGGGATCAACGACGAGAGGGGTTCCGATGCCGACGAAGACGGCGGGGCGAGCGTCCTCAAGCTCGTGCAGGGTCGCGGGCCTGCGGCCAGGCGGGCGGGCGGATGACGTCGACATAGCCGACGTCGCGGAGGCCATCGTCCGCGAGTACGAGGCGTCGCAGGACCCCCGCATACGCGTCGAGCCGGACTACGCCTTCACCGACGGCCCGGACGCGGCGCTGCTGTGCGAGGAGTACTGGTTCGTGCCGGATCCCTGGCAGCGCACGCTCATGGACTGCTGGCTGTCGCGCGACGAGGACGGCAGGCTGCTGGTCATCACGGCGGGCCTGTCCGTGCCCCGGCAGAACGGCAAGACCGGCGCCATCGAGGCGATCGAGTTCTACCTGCTCGTCACCGACCCCTCGGCGCACATCCTGCACACCGCGCACTCGGTGAAGACGGTCAAGAAGGCCTTCAACCGCCTCGCGCGCGTCTTCACGCACCCGGGGGCCAAGTGGAAGCCCATCCGCGACCTCGTGAGGATCGTGCGGCGCACGAACGGCGAGGAGCGCATCGAGATGAAGAGCGGCGCGACGATCGAGTACAGCGCCCGCTCCACCAACTCCGGGCGAGGCTTCGACAACATCACGCTCATCGTCTACGACGAGGCGCAGGCGCTCAACGACGTGCAGCTCGAGGCCATGAACCAGGCGCTCGCGGCCTCGGCGACGGGCGACCGGCAGGTCATCTACGCGGGCACGCCCCCGTCGGAGAAGGTGGACGGAGGGGTGTTCCGCAGGCGGCGCCGCAACGTGCTCGCCTCGCCGACCCCGCGCAGCGCGTGGCACGAGTGGAGCGTCGAGGAGCCGCCGGGCGAGGGCGCCTCGTGGGAGGACGTGCTCCCGATGGTGTACGCCACCAACCCCTCCATGGAGGCGGACAGGCCCGGCGCGCTCGACGAGGAGTACACCTACGAGAACGAGTGGTGCTCGCTCGCCCCCGAGGGGTTCGCGCGCGAGCGCCTCGGCTGGTGGGACCCCGACCAGGACGCGGGCGAGCCGCCCGCCATAGACCCCGGCGTCTGGGCGCGCACGGCCATCCCCGCCCTCGGCAGGCGCTACCAGGGCGTGCGCGCGCTGGGCGTCAAGTTCAGCCCGGACGGCTCCCGATGGGCGCTGGCGGGCTGCAAGCTCAGGCGAGACCGCAGCAGGTGCGCGTTCGAGCTCGTGGGGCTGGGCGACACGTCGGCGGGCACGCGCCCGCTCGCGTCGCAGATCGCCGCGCGGTCCGGCAGCGTCTCGGAGGTGTGGGTCGACGGCGCGAACGGCGCCGACGCGCTGTGCGCCAACCTCGCCGAGCTCGGCGCGCCGAGGGGCTACGTCGTGCGCATGGGCACGGCGCAGGTGATCGCCGCGTCGCAGGGGATGGTCGACGGGCTCGTGGACGGCACGGTCGCGCACGCGTCCTGCGAGGCGCAGGCCGCGCTCGACGAGGCCGCGGCCTCGGCCACGAGGCGCGACATAGGCCGCTCCGGCGGCTGGGGTTTCGAGGGCTCGATAGAGCTGGAGGCATGCGCCGCCGCCGTCCTCGCCGCGAGGACCACGAGGCGCGACCCGACGAGAAGGCAGCAGGTGCTGATGTGAGCAGGGAGAACGCCATGACGTCCACGCCGGTCCCAGACCTCGACTCCGCGGGCGCGTACCGCCGGGACGTGGTCGACCTGTTCGACCGCTGGGAGGCGGTGAGGTCGCGCAACGCCGTGCTGCGCGGCTACGTCGAGATGAAGAGCCGCACCAAGGACCTCGGCATCTCCATCCCGCCCGACCTCGTCGGCGTGAACGCCGTCGTGGGGTGGGCCGACAAGGCCATGCGCGTGCGCGTGGTGCGCTCGCGGTTCCAGGGCTTCGTGTTCGAGGGCGAGCAGGACCGCTCGCTCGACATGCTCGCCCGCAGGAACCGCCTCGCGTCGACCTACTCCCGCGCGTGCCGCGGCGCGCTCACCTACGGGTGCTCGGCGCTCACCGTGATGCGCGGCTCCGGCCCGAGGCAGCCGCCGGTGATGGTGCGCTCGTTCAGCCCAAACCAGTGCGCGATGCTCTGGGACAAGGGCGTCGAGGGCATCGCGTGCGGGATCTGCGTCACCGGCGTGGACAGGGACGGCGTGGCCAGCCGATACGTGCTCCACGAGCCCGACGCGGTGGTCACCTTCGCGCGCGAGGCCTCCGGGGAGTGGTCGAGCTCGGTAGAGCCGCACCGGATGGGCCGCCCGCTCATGGAGCCGCTCGTCCACGACGCCGACGACGACCGCCCGCTCGGCCACTCGGTGATCACGCCCGAGGTCACGGGCATCATCGACAAGGCCATGCGCGACGTGCTGCGCATGGAGGTGGGCGCCGAGTTCTTCACGGCGCCGCAGCGCTACATCCTGGGGGCCGACCCCGCGCTGTTCGACCCCGCCGACCTGCTCGCCCCGGAGCCGCCCGCAGACGAGGACGCCGACGACGACCCGAGCGAGCCGCGCCACGCGGCCGACCCGCAGCGCATGATGCGCGCCTACCTCGGCATGTTCCTCGCGCTCACGCGCGACGCCAACGGCGAGGTGCCGCAGGTGGGGCAGTTCCCGGCGGGCGACGCGGCCAACTTCATCGCCGTGTTCGAGAACGACGCGCAGCGCTTCTCCGGAGCGACCAACGTGCCGCTGGGGCAGCTCGGCGTGCTATCGAACACCTACACCAGCTCCGACGCCCTCGGCGCCGCCAACGACCCGCTCATCCTCGACGTCGAGCAGATCAACGTGCGAAACGGCGAGGCGATGGAGGAGGTGGCGCGCATGATGCTCGCCGTCTCCCGCGGCGTCGCCTACGACGGGCTCACGGCCCGCGAGATGGGCGTCATGGCCCAGTTCGCCGACCCGGCCCAGCCCACCATCAGCGCCACCGCCGACGCCTGGACCAAGATCGGCGCGGCCGACCAGTCGCTCGTGGGCACCCGCGTCTGGTACGAGGGGCTGGGTCTCTCCAAGGCCACCATCGACCGGATCATGGCGGCTCAGGACCAGGCGGGCTCCATCGAGATACTCAACGAGATAGCCCAGCAGCTGGGAGGGGGTACGTAGCCGATGGTGGACCCCGAGCTGTTCGAGAGGTACCGGAGGGCGCTCGGGGCCAACGCCGACCTCTGCGAGGAGGCCGTGGGGGCGCTGGTCGCCAGGCTCGACGGCCTCACGCAGATGGAGCAGGCCGCCTACCTCGCGGCCAACTACCCCAAGCTCGTCAGGGCCTACGGGAAGGTGGCCGCCGACGTGGCCCGCCAGTTCTACCAGGAGAGCCGCGACGCATGGCAAGAGGCGACCGAAGACTCCAGCGACTACGTCGCGCAGGCTGCGCAGCCGATACCGGAGCAGTGGGCCATGGAGGACGTGGGCGAGGCGCTCACCGGAGGGCACGGCATGACCGTGGCGAGGCTGCCGGGCAAGGCGTCTAAGCGCGTCATGCAGCGTGCCGACGAGACGATCGGCTACAACGTGAGACGCGATCCGGCCAAGGGCAGGTGGGCCGTGGTGCCGCACCCCGGCGCGTGCGGCTGGTGCGTCATGGTCGCCTCCAACGGCTGGGCGTACTCGGAGCGATCCGTCAACGCGCAGCGTCATGACCACTGCAAGTGCTCGGTGGCGGTCGACTTCGACCGCGACGACCCGTCGCTCGCGGGCTACGACCCGGACGCGCTGCGCGCGCGGTACAGGGAGGGCATAGCCGACGCCGGCGGCGAGGAGGCGATACAGGCGAGGTGGGACGCGCTCCCGCCGGAGGAGCAGGCGAAGTACAGGCGCAAGGGACGATCGGCCTACGACGCGTATAGGACCGGCGAGGTCGCGAGGGCCATGGACGCGAGGGTGGAGCGCGGCAGGCTAGACTCCCGCATGTACGCACTGGCGAAGGCGGACGCGAAGAGTCACTTTGACGCCGAGGGGGCGAGAAGGCTGGCGGACGCATTCGACGCCAGCATGAGCGCCCATAGGGAGTGGTTCCTCAAGAAGCTCACGCAGGAGCGATACGACGAGGCGATCGGGTCCCTGCTCTCCGACATCGGGAAGATATATGGGATGGAAATAACCGGCGAGTTTGCCCTCGGCCCGAAGCTATACAGCGCAATCCCGGACGGCGACGAGATCTGGGCGGCGACGCGCATGCGCGGGCACTTCGAGGCGGCGCAGTTCCTCAGCACGGACCGGCGCAGGAGGAAGGGCAACCCCGACCTGCTCGTTGATGGTAAGTACATCGATATCAAGACGCCGCACAGTATTAAACGCGTGAGTGAGCGTCTGACCTACGCAGCCGATCAGTGCCGCAACCGCGGGCAGGAAGACGGCATTGCGATACTCAGTACGCTACGAATCGATGAAGGTGCTCATCGATGTATGGGCTTCGCACAGGCAAAGGTGAATCGTGGTCAGCTTGTCAGGGTCTACGTAGTCCAACAAGACTCAGTCGTGACAATTGCCAAATAAGAAAAAAGAGCAACCTCAAGGCCCGCCTTTATTATCGGCCAGCGTTCGGTTGCTCAAGGACAGTATACCCACAATCTCGCGCTCGTTCAACGGCAGGAGGAAAGGTGAACACCGATCGCCGATCCAGAGCCTCCAAAGCCGAGGACGGGATTTCGATACTCCCAGGGCTGCCAAAACAGGGAAAGGGTACGCATGACAAGTGAAATGCCATACGAGGAGATAGCCAAGGACGCGATCGCGGGAAGGCAGGTCGTCGTCTTCTGCGCGTGCCAGAGGCAGGTCGACGAGCACAAGAAGGCCATCGCGGCCACGGCCCGAAGGCTGGGGGCGCGCAACGTGGTGAGCCCGCGCCGCGACAGGCGCGTGGACATAGGCAACTCCGTGGTGCGCCTCGTGCTCACCAACGGCCTCGACGGCCGCGGCATCACCGCAGACGTGGCCTACCTCGGCGTCGGCGCGCGCATGCAGCACGAGCTGGCCGCATGCATGGGCGCCGAGGTCAAGTAGCCGGAAGCGGCAAGCCAACCAAAGAGACGAATCGGGCCGCGCGAGCGGCTCTATTCATATCCGGCCCGCACGAGCCGCAGATCGTGCGCCACGCGCCCCGCCGGCGGAAAGCGGCGGGATACCGGCGCAGCCGGGAAGGAGGCCACCATGGCCAACGACAACACTGCCAACGGGCAGGGCACCACCACGACTCCCTCCGGGGAGGGCACGTCCCAGACTGGAGCAGCTGCCCAGTCTGGAGGCCAGGAGCGCACCTACACGCAGGCCGAGGTCGACGAGCTGCTGGGCGGCTACGTCGAGCAGGGCGAGGTCAACCGCCTCGTCGGCGAGGCCCGCAGGAAGGCGCGCTCCAAGTTCGAGGGGTACGAGGAGTACAAGGCGCGCGCCGAGGCGTGGGCGGACTACGACGAGGTGGCCAAGGCTCGCGACGACGCGGCCGCGAGGGTCGCCGAGCTGGAGGCCGCCATCGCGCACCGCGACCTCGTGGACAAGGTGAGCGCCGACACGGGCGTCCCCGGCTCGCTGCTCAAGGGCGAGACCGAGGAGGAGCTCGCCGCGAGCGCCGAGGCCGTGAGGGCATACGCGGGCGCGCAGGCGCCGCAGCCGCCGGCGTACCCCGAGGACAAGGGCGGCGGGGCGAACCCGACGCCGATCACGAGGGAGCAGATCATGGCCGAGGCGGACACGCAGCGGCGCCAGCGCCTCATCGCCGAGAACATCTCCCTGTTCGAGTAGCAACGCCAGCAGAAAGGGGCGGAACATGCCAGCACCGACCAACACCAACACCGCGGCGGCCATGGGCACCGCGGGCCTGCGTCCCCGCGAGATCGACTTCGTGACCAGGTTCGACCGCAACTGGGAGGCCCTGCGCCAGATCCTCGGCATCACGAGGCCCATCCGCAAGGCGCCGGGCACGACCCTCACCTCCGTCAAGGCGAGCGTGACCCTCGCCGAGTCCGTGGGCGAGGGCGAGGCCATCAACCTCTCCGCGGTCACCTACGTGCCGGCGAGCAAGGAGGACCTCACCGTCGAGAAGTTCAAGACCTCCACGACGCTTGAGGCCGTCGAGAAGTACGGCGCCGAGCTCGCCGTGGAGAAGTCCGACGAGGCCTTCCTCGACGAGCTGCAGACCCTGGTGATGACGCGGTTCTACGCCTTCGCGCAGACCGGCACCCTCACCAGCACCGAGGCCACCTTCCAGATGGCCGTCGCCATGGCCGTGGGCCGCGTGCGCGACAAGTGGAAGACCATGCACCGCGGCGCCGGGCAGGTGGTCGTGTTCGTCAACACCCTCGACCTCTACCGCTACCTCGGCGGGGCGGCCATCTCCACGCAGACGTCCAGCGGCGTCGAGTACCTCGAGAACTTCCTCGGGGCCAAGACGATGGTCGTGACCTCCGACATCCCGCAGGGCAAGGTCATCGCCACCGTGCAGGACAACATCGACCTCTACTACGTCGACCCGAGCGACTCCAGCTTCGCGCAGCTCGGCCTCGACTACACCGTGATGGGCGAGACCAACCTCATCGGCTTCCACGCGTCGGGCGACTACGACCACGCCGTGGGCAACTCCTACGCCCTCATGGGCATGCGGCTCTTCGCCGAGTACCTCGACGGCATCGCCGTCGTCACCATCGACGCAAACCCTTCGTAGGCCCGACCGTAGCAGCCGCAACGGGAGGGCCTTACTGGGGGCACAGCGTTTCTAGCCTCCAAAGCGGCATCACCGTAGCCGATGGCAAGATCACCGGCACGCTCAAGTACGTGAACAGCGGAGCGCTCGCGACCGACTGGGGCCCGGGCAACTTCATCGCGCTCAAGTTCACGGCGGACTCCGACGACACCGAGGCAGGCGCCACGAAGTACCGCGTGGGTCTGAATCCGTCCCAGGGCTCCGGCCTGCAGGAGCTCGACTCCGACATGGACGGCGTCTTCAAGATCACCGACAAGAACCAGCAGTGGTTCGTCGTCGAGACCTCCAACGCGGACGGCACGCACGTAACGCACCAGACCTACGACCTGTCGGGGCTCACGCTAGAGAGGGCCTAGCATGTCGATCTTCCAAGGAGCAAGGCTGGTGCCAGGCGCCACATGGCCGCCCGAGGCCGCCGGCGACGAGAAGGTCGGGGACCTCGCCGGCCTCACCGTCGCGCGGCTCCGCGAGCTGTGCGACGAGCGCGGGGCCAAGGCGCCGAGGAAGGCCACCAAGGCCCAGCTGCTCGCGCTGCTGGGGGAGTAGGGGGCGGCGATGGCTACCAGCTACGCGACGTACGAGCAGTACCTGACCGCCACCGGCGACGCGGCCTCCCCGAGGGAGCAGGTGGAGGCCATGGTCGAGGACCTCTCCGCCGAGCTGCGCGCCGAGTGCGGCATCCCAGACTCGGGCGCCCTGCCCGGAGACGCGGGCATTCTGGCCCGCAAGCTCGTGACCGACGCCGCGCGCAAGGCGCTCGTGCCGCCCTCGCTGGAGGGCATCGACGGCAGCCTCATGGGCGCGCGGCAGGCCAGCTTCACGGCCAACGGGTTCTCCGGGTCGCTCACGCTCTCGAACTCGACGGGATCGGCGTGGTTCGACTCGCGCTCGCTCTCGCGGCTCAAGCGCCTGCTCGGGCGCGGGCAGCGCTGGGGCTTCGTCTACCCGGGGGCGCGCTGATGGCGCTCACGCAGACGGTGCGCGTCTGGGCGCGCTCGGAGGCGGGCAGGGACCCCATGGACGAGCCGACGTGGGCGTGGGGGCACGCCGACGTGCCGGGCGTGCTCGTGAGGCCCGGCGCCGCCCCGGAGATGCAGCGCGGCGACTCCGCGAGCGACCTGCGCCCCGACGGCGTGCGCGTGCTCTACACGCTGGCCTTCCCCAAGGGATACGACGGGCCGCCGCTGCGGCACGCCCGCGTGACGCTGCTGGAGCCCGTCTACGGCATGGACCCCGACGACCCGGAGGCCGCGCTCGCGGTCTCCGGGGACCCGAGGCCCACCATCCCCTGCCCGACGCCGTGGAACATGACCGTGGAGGTGGGCAGGACCGATGGGTGAGTTCTCCGTCTCCGACTTCCGGCCCGACCGGGGCGGCATCGCCGAGGTCTGGACCTCCGGGGGCATGCAGTCGGCGCTCGCGGGCGTCGCCTCGGCCAAGGAGGCCGAGGCCAACGCCATCGGCCACCTCCACGGGCCGCACGGCAGGCTCTACGAGGGCGGGGTCGACGTGCTGGGCATGACCGCCGTCGGCTACGTCTCGACCGCCGGCCACCTCGGCGGGGTGGACCAGGCGTACCACCACACGCTCGACTCGATCAACCACTAGGGAGGCGCGCATGGCAAGGCTCAACGTGGAGGCGTACGTGCGCTCCTACCTCGCCGCGTCGCTGCCGGGCGTCGAGGTCCGCACCCGCGTGCCGGACCCGAGACCCGAGAGGCTCGTCGTGGTGCGCAGGGCGGGGGGCGGCAGGCTCGACGGCCTGCGCGACCGCCCGGGCGTGCACCTGATCATATACGGGGGGTCCGAGTGGGACACCTCCGAGCTCGCCGCCGGGGTGGGCGACCTCATGGACGCGCTCAACCGCTCCGACGAGGCCTTCCTCGACGGCGTCGACCGCGTGGAGGAGGAGTCGCTGCGCAGCGACCCCGACACGCAGACGCAGCCGGACACCCCGCGGTGGTTCGGCTCGTACACCCTCGTCACACACAGCTACCAGTGAAAGGCAGGTGCGCATGAACGCCACCGACGACAACAAGACCACGATCAACCCGCGCAACGTGACCACGGGCGGCCCCGTCGAGGGCGGGTGCTGCTACACGTCGTTCGACGAGGACGTGGAGATGCCGACCTCCGCCGCCGAGTCCATCGTGGGCGTGGACTCGAAGTGGGAGAACCTCGGCGAGCTCTCCGACCAGGGATGGAGCCAGTCCGTCTCCACGACGGTCAACAAGTTCAAGGGCTACCACGGCAACGTGCTGCTCTCCGAGATCGCCGACGAGGAGGCCACGTTCAAGGCCGAGTTCCTCGAGGTGACGCGCGCCTCCGTGCTGCGCGTTCGCTACGGCGACGAGAACGTCACCATCGACGAGGACGGCTTCGTGTCGGAGATGAAGCACGTCTCCGTGCCGAACCGCTACCTCCCGCTCATCTTCGACGAGCTGCTCTCCAACGGGGTCAAGCAGCGCACGGTGTTCCCGCGCGCCAAGATCGACTCCATCGACGACCAGGCCCACCAGAAGGGCTCGCTGCTCGTGTACGGCATGACCTTCACGGCGGCGGCCGACGAGAACGGCGCGCTCTCGTACGTGTACCGCGCCAAGAGGGCCTCCGCCGCGGCCAGCGACGGCGAGGGCAACGGCGAGGGCAACGGCGAGGGCAACGGCGAGTAGCGGGGTCGGGCGTCCGAAGACGCGGCGCACGCGGGCACCGGCCCCGCGTGCGTCTCGCTACGGACACCCAGTCGCGGAAACGGAGGGCACGATGAGGTACGAGGTACTCATGGGGATGTCGCTCGAGCAGCTCGACCAGTACGGCAGGCTGTGCGGGATCGACGTGTCGGGCAGGAAGGCGAGGGAGGACAAGGTGGCGCTCATCGAGGAGCGCCGCGCCCGCGTCGCCGAGATCGACGTGCTCGGCACGACGCTCAGGGTCCCGGTGCGGGCGATGCACGACAAGCGCGTGACCGACCTGCTCAACGGCGGCCCGCTCACCGACGAGCAGGCGTCGGCGCTCATGGAGGCGCTGCTCGGGGAGGAGCAGCGGGACAAGGTGGTCGAGCTGTGCACCGACGAGGACGGCGCGGTCGACGTCGAGGCCATGGCGCTCGCCTTCGCGACGGTCGTGAGGAGCCCCGAACTAAAAAACTTCTGACGCTCTCGCGCCTGGAGTCGGGCCACCTGCGGGAGCTGCGCCACGACTTCAGGCGCGTCTACCACGTGTCGTACGACGACGTGCCGACCGACGAGGCCATCGACCTCGTGAGGACCCTGCCGCCCGGCTCACGCTACGTCGCGGCGACCGACCCGCTCGGGTCGTGGCCCGACGAGCGCCACCGCTCGGCCGACGTGGTGGACGCGCTGATGGTGGTCGCGTGGGCGCTCGGCGCGTACAAGGCCGACGAGCCGCCCAGGGTGGTGCGGCCCAGGGACGCGTGGGCGCGCGAGGTGGCCGCGGGCCGCGCGCGGGCGGCGAGGGCGCAGGTGGAGGACGGAGACTGGGAGGAGGCGTGAGCGCATGGCCGTGATCGGGAGCGCGACGCTCAACATCGTCCCCAAGGTGGTCGGCGGGCTCGCCAGCGCCATCAACGGGGAGATTTCCAAGGCCAACGTCTCGGGGCTGGGCAAGAGCGCCGGCTCCGGGTTCATGGGAGGGTTCGCCAGCGGAGCGAGCATCGGCGCGTGGAGCGCCGTGGCCTCCAAGGCCATCGCCGTGGTGACCGACAGCCTGGGCGCGGCGGCGAGCCGCGTGGACACGCTGAACAACTACCCGCGCATCATGCAGTCGCTGGGCGTGGAGACCGAGGACGCCAACAGGTCGATCCAGACGATGAGCGACGCGCTGGCGAACGTCCCCACCAGGCTCGACGACATGGCCACGACCGTGCAAGGCCTGTTCGCCGCCACGCAGAAGTACGGCACGAGCCTGTCGACCGTGACCGACGCGGGGCTCGCGCTCAACTCCATGCTGCTCGCGGGCGGCCAGAGCCAGACGGTCGTGAACGCGGCCATGGAGCAGTTCCGGCAGATGGTCTCCAAGGGCAAGCCCGAGCTGCAGGACTGGAAGTCGCTCATCCAGGCGGCACCCGGCCAGCTCAACCAGCTCGCCAAGGAGATGCTCGGCGCCACGGCCACCGCCGACGACCTCTACGCGGCGCTCGGGGGCGGCAAGGCGAGCGAGTACGACGGCCCCTTCGAGTGGGGCTCGCTCGGCATGGACGAGTTCATCGAGAAGTTCGCCGGCATGCGCGAGACGTTCGAGGAGGCCGCGCAGGCCGCGCAGGGCGGCATCGGCACGGCGTTCGCCAACATGCAGAACGCCGTCACCAAGGGCGTGGCCGGCGTGCTCGACGCGTTCGGGCAGGAGCGCCTCGCGGGCGCCATGAACGACGTGAAGGACGGCATCGCCGGCGCGTTCAAGGACGTGGCCTCCGAGATGCCCGACGTCGTGCCCGTCGTGGAGGGCGCGTGGGAGCGCATCAAGGCGGGCGCCGCCGAGGTCGGCCCCGTGGTCTCGTCGGTGTTCCACGACGCCATGGACGTCGTGGGCGACGCGGCACCGTCGATGGCGCGCGCGTTCGACGCGGTGGTGGCGGGCGTGAAGGGCCTGGCACCGGTGGCCAGGACCGTGCTCGACGTGGTCGGCAGGATCGCCCCCGTGGCCGCGCGGGTCGTGGAGGGCGTGGCGCCGATGCTGCCGCTCCTCGCGAGCCTCAAGGTGGGCATGGGCGCGGTGACCGGCGCGCAGGGGCTGTTCCAGAGCGTGGCCGCGGGCGCGGCCGGCGTCATGGAGCGCGCGAACGGCGTGGCCGGGATGCTGAACACTGGCCTCGGGACGATGGCCAAGGGCCTGCTCGGCGCTGCGGAGGCCGCGGGCGAGACCGGGCTCTCCCACGGGCTGCTGGCGGCATCAGCCGGGGTCGAGGGCCTCGCGGGCGCGATAACGGGCCCCATGGTGCTCGGCGTGGGCGCCGCCGCGGCCGGGATCGCGCTGCTCGTGCAGCACCAGGAGGGGCTGCGGCAGGCCGCCGAGGACGGGCGCGCCGCCATCGCGGGCTTCGCCGACGCGGTCTCGCGCTCGGACGCGCTCGACGAGTACGGCGGCAGCCTCGGAAACGTGGGCGCGGTCGCCCGCGACACCACGGACTGGCTCCAGGACATGACGTCCCGCTGGCGCGACCACGCCGACGCGATCGAGGCCAACAACAAGTCGGCGGGCGAGGAGATCGCCACGTGGACCATGGTGCGCGACACCCTGCTCGACTCGGTGGGCGCGACCGACCTCTCGGCGGAGGCGCGGGGGCGGCTCGAGTGGGCCGTGCGCCAGTACAACGACGCCACGGGCGAGAGCCTCTCCATCGAGGACGCCATCGCGGGCAAGTACAAGGACCAGGAGGGCAACGTGCAGAGCCTCACCGACAGGGTGAGGGAGCTGGCGCAGGCCCGCATCGACGCCGCGCGGCAGTCCGCCAACGAGGAGAACCTCAAGGAGGCCTTCAAGGCGCAGGCCGACGCCCAGAACGAGGTGGCCGACGCCCAGGGCCGGTTCAACGAGATCTACGGCAGGTACCTCGACCGGGCGAAGGCCGGCGAGTTCGAGCTGCGGGGCGTCACGGCCGAGCAGTTCGCCTACAACGCGGCGCTCTCGGACGCGGCGAGCACCACGGTCGACGTCGGCGGCGAGCAGATGAGGCTCACCGACGCGATGGCGCAGGCCGAGGAGCACCTGAAGGCGTCGGGCGACGCCGTGGGCAGGTACAGCAGGGCCCTCGGCGAGGGCGCGTCCGAGGCGCAGGCGGCATCCGACGCGTACTCCCGCATCACGTCGGCGGGCACGCTGCTGGAGTCCGTCTTCCAGCGGCAGGGCGCCTCCGCGTCCGGGTTCGCCGCCGTGCTGCGCGACCTCGGCGGCGACGTGGACGGCAACGCGGAGAAGATCTCGAACCTCTCGTCGTTCGAGCTCACCAACCTCGCGTCGAGCTTCGACGGCACGGCGGCCTCGGTGGTCTCGGCGCTGGACTCGATGGGCGTGGACGTGGCCTTCGACAAGGCCGCGACCTCGGCCGCGGTGGCGAGCCAGGGCGCGCGCGACGTGGCCGAGGCGCTCGGCGAGCTGGGCGTGAGCGCCGAGACGGCGCAGGCGACCACGGGCGCGAGCCTCGACGAGCTGTCTGCGAAGCTCTACGACGCGGGCGTGTCGACCGACACGCTCAGGGCCGTGGGCTCGGACAGCCTCGCCGCGCTCGCGGAGAGTTGCCAGGGCAACGTCGACCTCATGGTAGGCTCGCTCGCGATGTACAACGCCACGCCCGTCGAGGAGAAGGACGGGCAGGTCGTGGTGAACGACGCGCCCCTCATGGACGCGCAGGGCCACATCTACACCTACAACGAGCAGGGGCTCTCCGACAAGCAGGGCACCGTGGCCGTCGACTACGTCGAGCTGACGGACTCCACGGGCGCCGTGTTCGAGTGGAACGGCACCAGCCTCACCCGGAAGAGCGCGAGCGCCACGGTCAGCGGCAACGTGGTGACCGGGCAGCCGACCGCGCGGGTCAACGACCTCAACGGCGCGATGCGCTCCATGTCGAGCAAGAGCGTCGAGGCGACGGTGGGCACCAACGCCAACTCGGCGGCGAGCGCGATCTGGAACGCGGTGTCGGCCATCAACTCGCTGTACAGCAAGAGCGTCGAGGTCGTGACGGTCCACGTCGACCAGCACGTCTCGAAGGCCGACGGCGGGCACGTGATCCCGCGCCACGCCTCGGGCTACTTCGCCACCGGACCCACCTACACCAACTGGGGGCTGGTGGGCGAGGACGGCGACGAGGTCGTGCTCAACAACGACTCGGGCGGGTCGAGCGTGATCCCGCTCACCAACAAGCGCTACGCCAAGCCGTTCGTCGACATGGTGGCCGAGGGGCTCGCCGAGCGCGCCGGGGGGCAGGGCACGAGCGTGGTGGTCAACCTCAACTACGACGCGGGGTCGGACGCGAACGAGATGGCGCGCGACATAGCGCGCGAGCTCGGGCGCATCAGGATGGCAAGGGGGTAGGCATGGCGAACGTCAGGGTGACGAAGAAGCCGACGGCGAAGGTGACCTCGCTCGGCGCGCCGACGCGGGAGGGCGGCGGCTCCCACAAGATGACCGCCAAGTGGAAGGTCCCCTCGGGCGCGACCAACGGCAAGAGCAACAAGCGGTTCGGCGGGCTCGACGTCACGTGGACCATCGGCACCTCGGGGGGCAACCGCGTCTACTCCGGCCACACCGGCAACGAGGGGATGACGAGCAACTCCAAGGACCTCAACTGGTTCCCCTGCGGGTCCGGCAACCTCACGAGGGCGAGCTTCTACCCGCTCTCCGGGGACAGGCTGAACTTCGTCAAGGTCTCGGTGCGCGGCACCAACAGCAAGGGCAAGGGGCCGTGGGCCGAGGCCACGCGCCAGTTCGGGCCACCGGCGGCGCCGACCGTCAGCGCGCTCTCGCAGAACGCCGACACGGGCGTGGTGAGCTGCACGGTCAAGACCGACCCGGGCAACGAGTACGCCGAGCGCCACGACACGCGCGTGCAGGTGATCGTGACCGACTCGCGGCGCGGCACGTGGGTGGCGCAGGACTGGACCACGACGGCCACCGAGGTGACCGTGAGCCAGGACGTGCCCGACCGCATGACGCTCGCGTACGGCCAGTACGTGCAGGTGACCGTGAAGGCGTGCGCGCGCGGGTACGCAGGCGACTCGTGGTGGCCGCAGCAGCAGATCACGGTGAGCTACCCCGCGCTCGCCACCATCCACGGCGTGGACGCGCGGAGCAAGGACGTGCGCGACAAGGTGACGGTGCGGATCTCCACGAACAGCCAGTGGTGGCAGCCCGTGACCGGCGTGCGCCTGCAGAAGCTGGTGTCGTCGACCTACCGGAGCGCCGAGGCCATCCCCGCGAACGCCGGGTGGGAGAACACCAACATCGTCGACAACGACCAGTGCTCGGCGCTCTCCGTCGGCGTGGCCGACCTCATCCCGGACCCCGGCAGGTACACGTGGGTGCGGCTCAAGACGTGGAACCAGCACGAGGCGCTGTTCTACCGCTACACGGCGCCCGCGAGGGTGCAGAGCCTGGAGACCCCGCTGCCCACGGCGGCCGACGACGCGGTGGAGCTCGCGTCGCTCACGCCGGGGGCCGACGGGCGCAGCGCCGTGGCGGTCATGGCGTGGGACAGGGACGGCACCGACGACTCGAACCTCACGCAGCTCACGTGGTCGGAGGACGAGAACGCGTGGCGGTCCACCGAGGGCCCGGAGGACTACGAGTTCGAGTGGGACGACGGCCCGGCCACCGTCGGCGGCGTTCGATACAACAAGAGCGCCACCGTCCACATCGCGGGGCTGAAGGAGGGAACGAAGTACTTCGCCCGCGCGCGCAGGCACATGACGGGGGACAACGAGAGCTACGGCCCGTGGTCCAAGACGCTCGACGTGCTGCCGACCACGGCGCCGTCCTCGGTGTCGCTCGTCGCGCCCGCGTTCGTCCCGCGCGGCTCCGCGATCGAGCTCTCGTGGACGTTCGACGGCGGCTCGACGCAGACCGGGTGGAAGGTGTCGAGCGGCGACGTCGTGGTGGCGAGCGGCTCGGACGCGCTCGGGTCCTGCGTGCTCGACGCCGACCGCGTCGGCGAGCTGGCTGGCTCCTCCGAGTCCGTGGAGCTCGCCGTGTCGGTCTCCACGGGCGGCGCGTGGGTCTCGTCCGAGGCGTGCGAGGTCAGGCTCGCCGACCCGCCGGTCGTGTCGGTCGACCTTGCGCCGACGCTCACGGCGCAGCCGGTCTCGTTCGCGGTGTCGTGCTCGACCGCCGCGACGCTCTCGGTGGTGATCACCTCGCAGGGCGTGCAGGGCGACCTGCCCGGCGGCACGAGGACGCAGCCCGCCGGCGACTGCGTGTGGTCGGAGCAGCTCGCCCCCGAGTGGGACGAGGACGGGGGCGCGCTCGCGACCACGGTCACGGCCCCGGCGGGCCTCGACCTCTGGGACCGAGCGCGGTACACGGTGTCGGTGTCGGCGACCGACGAGGAGACGGGCCTGCGCTCCGCCGAGGTGCTCGCCGAGACCGAGGTCGCGTGGGCGCACCAGGCGCCCGCGCCGGGGGATTCGATCGCGGTCACGCCGTCGGACGCGACGGACGAGGACGGGAACCGCGCCATCACGTGCGACGTGGCGCTCGCGGCCTCGGACGGCATGGCGGCCGGCGACGTGTACGACGTGTACAGGGTGACCAGCGACGGCCCGTACCAGATCGCCGCGGACGTCCCCCCGGGCACCACCGTCACGGACCCCTACGCCCCGTACGGAGGGGGCGCGCTCGCCTACCGCGTGGCGTGCCGGACCCCGGACGGGGACGTCGACTGGGACGACTACCCCTACGAGCTCGACGCAGACGAGCTGCGGATCGACTTCGGGACCTCGTACGTGGAGCTGCCGTACAACCTCGCCGTCTCCGACGCGTGGTCCAAGGACTTCGAGTCGCGCCGGCACCTCGACGGCACCGAGGAGGGCTACTGGAACGAGGGCGCGACCAGGCGCGGCAGCCTCTCGACGGACCTGATCCGGGTGGAGGGCGCCGCCGCTGCCGTCGCGCTGCGAGAGCTGGCGAGGCACGCCGGCCAGTGCTTCGTGCGCACGCCCGACGGGTGCGCGTACGCCGCCGACGTGGAGGTGGGCGGCATGGCGGCGTCGTACGGCAGCTCCGCGCTGGCCGTCTCGCTCGACGCCACCGAGGTCGCGCCCGGCCCGCAGTGGTGGGCCACGGCGCCCGACGACGGCGAGATCGAGGACGAGGGGGAGGTGGGCGGCTGATGGCGGGCGTCGACTGGACGCGCGGCTACTCGTGCCACTGGCGCGCCTACGAGGTCAAGCGCTCGACGTGGGCCGACGGCGCGCCCGTGGAGGGACTTCGGTCGGTCACGGTGTCGCGCGAGTGCTCCGGGTCGGCGCCCACGCTGGAGAGCGGCAGCGTCCGCGTGGACGCCGAGCCCGGGGCGGAGATGCCGGAGCGCTACCTGCGCGTGGTGCTGGTGGCGACGCAGGACGGCGTCTCCGAGCGCGTGGACGTGGCCACCATGCTGTGCGCGGCCACCGGCGGCACCGTGAGCCGCGGCGTGGACGAGGTGGAGCTGACCTGCCGGTCGGTGCTCATGCCCGCCGCCACGGCGAGGCTCGACGCCGGCACGTACGCCCCGAGGGGCTGCGACGGGGTCGCGTGGGCGGCCTCCATGCTCTCCGGCGCCGTGGCCGCCCCGGTCGAGGCGTCGGGCGGGTTCAGCGTCGACCAGCACGTCGTGTTCGACCTCGGCTCCACCGTGCTCGAGGCCGTGTGGTCGGTGCTGCGCGCGGGCGGCCACACGCTGCAGGTGGAGGGGGACGGCACCGTGCGCGTCCTGCCGCTGCCGACGGACCCGGCGCTCGTGCTCGACCAGGCGAGGGCGCGACTGCTCTCTCCGGGCGTCCGGCACCGGCTCGACTGGACCGCGGTGCCGAACCGCTACGTGGCAGTGGACGGCGCGGAGGTGGCCGAGGCCGTCAACGACGACCCCGGCAGCGTCACGTCCACCGTCTCGCGCGGCTACCGCCACGACGTGATGGACACGAGCCCAAAGCGGGTGGGCGGCGAGACGCTCGCCGCGTACTGCAGGCGCAGGCTCGAGGAGGAGTCCACGCTCATGGACGAGAGGACCTACGTGCGCGAGTGGTGGCCGGGCGTGCTGCCCGGCAGCGTCGTGCGCGGCTCGCTCTCGTCGGTCGGCATCGAGGGGGACCTGCGGGTGAGCGCGCAGACGCTCACGTGCGGGCGTGGGGTGACCGTCGAGGAGACGGCGGCGAGGGAGGTGAGGTCGTGGAGCAGGACGGCATGAGGGAGCTCGCGGACGTGCTCTCGTCCGACGACGCGCCGCGCGTCACGTCGATGCCCGCGACGGTCGTGCGCGTGGACCGGGAGGACGTCGCGTGGGTGCGCCTCCCGGGTGCCGTCTCGGACACCCCGGTCGCGCGCCGCTACGCCGACGTGGCCGCGGGCGACGCCGTGGAGGTCCGCGTCGAGGGCGGCAGGCTCGTGATCGTCGGCAACTCGACCAGCCCGGCGGTCGGCTCCGCCGCCGTCGAGGGGGCCGTCGCGCCCGTGCGGCAGACGGCGGAGTCCGCCAGGGCCGCCGCCGAGGGCGCGGAGGCGTACGCGGCGCGCGCGTACGAGTCCGCCGACTCCGCCGCGCGCGCCGCGTCGGTCGCCCAGGCGAGCGCGGAGTCGGCGCAGACCAGCGCGAACTTCGCATACGCCGAGGCCATCGCAGCGCATAGCGCGGCAAACGACGCCCAAGACAGTGCTGACACAGCAGCCGGTGCGGCCTCTGCGGCGCAGACCAGCGCGAACTTCGCATACGCCGAGGCCATCGCAGCGCATAGCGCGGCAAACGACGCTCAAGACAGTGCTGCTGACGCGCGATCTCGCGCTGATGCCGCCCAAACGTCCGCAAACGAGGCCAACGCCTACGCCAACGCATCGCTCGACCAGCTCAGCGTTGTCGACGACGTCATCGGGGTGCTCGCATGGGCGTCGCAGCATGGGAGCTTCGTAACAACGCAGGACTCCTCGATTGTGGACGGCAAGGTATATTTCACGTATGACGAATCAACGGGCGACTACCTTCCCGTTGTGCAGCCCACCGCCTCGGAGCTTTCGACATATTTCGAGATGACTGTCGACGAGGCGATGCAGGAATTCATCCTGAGCCATATGGCCGTTACGTCTCGCGGTCTCTGGTTGTTGCCAAACGGAATCAACGCGGGGAGCGTCACGCCAGCCGGCGGAGAGTCGACCGCCGACGCGAGAGCCCGACTGGGTACGAACTACAAGGTGCTGCTTGCAAACGACGGGCTGTACGTCTACGACGGCGACGGACTGCTCGTATCCACGTTTGGTGAGAACGTCTCATTCAGCTCAACGCGTAGGCAGTACATCGGCAACGAGACGTCCTACATCCTGTTTACTCCTGCGACCCAGAGTGCCGGCGCTCGACTCGTCATCAGCGGCTCCGTCGAGGTCGGCACGGGCATGACGCTCAGCGAGCTGATCGGTGACGTCGCCCGGGCATCGAGCGATGCGGCGAGCGCCGTGCAGGCGGCCAACGATGTGCCCATAGTCACGCTCAGCTCAACCAACGGCACGGTGTTCAAGCGCAACGTCGGGGTGTCCACCACCATCGTGGCGACCATATTCACCCCGGGCGGGAGAATCGACGACTCTGCGGAGCTGCGAAGGCGGTTCGGCGCTGGTGCCTACCTGCAGTGGGGGTGGCGCGACGTCGTGACGGACGCGGACCACGTGCTGCCGTCCACGGACCCGCGCATAGTGATGGACGGGTTCGGGCTGCTGGTCAGCCCGGGAGACATAGACACGCAGGCGGTAATCACCTGCTCGCTCATTTGCTAGGAGGATGAAATGGCGGTAAAGCACACGGCGGAGGTCTCCGTCTACGACGTGTCGGACGCGTACTCCGTCACGCTCACCAACGAGGCCTCGTCATTCAAGGCGACGTCGGACACCAAGATGGGAACGGCCGGCACGGCAACCACGCGCCCGCAGGCGTTCCAGGGTGCCGACCCGGTGGCGTGCTCGGTCACGGCCGCAGACTGCGTGCGGTCGGACGCCACCAACGTCACGGTGAGCGTCAACAGCTCCGGCGACTACGCCACGTGGCCGCTGGTCACGATCGTCGTGGGGGCGAACGCCACGGCTGGCGGCACGGTGACCATCCCCGTGGTCATCGGAAGTGGCTCGGACGCGGTCACCGTCGAGAAGGTGTTCAGCTACGGCATCGCGCTCAAGGGGGCCAAGGGGGACAACATCACCGTGTCGGGCACGGCCTACGCCTACGCGAAGTCCACGAGCGGCACCACCCCGCCCTCGAGCGGGTGGGGCACCACGCCCGTCGCGCCGACCACCACCGAGTACGCGTGGACGAGGACCACGACCACGTTCAGCGACGGGTCAAGCACCGTCACATACTCAGTCGGCGGCAAGGTGGGCGCCACGGGCAGCCCCGGAAGCAACGGCACGAGCCCGACCGTCACCGGCACCACGACACAGTACCAGAAGTCCACCAACGGCTCTACGGTCCCGACCGGGACGTGGTCAGACTCGCCACTCGCGCCGGACACGAGCAACTACGTGTGGACGAAGACGACCATCACCTACAGCGACGGCGCGACGGCGGTGACCTACGCGGTCGCGGGCAAGGTGGGCGCCACCGGGACGGCGGGCGGCAGGTGGTACAGCGGCACAGGTATCACGGGCACAAGCTCCACGGCCACCGTATTCAGCGGCTCTGGGATTTCGAGCGCGGTCGTGGGTGACATGTACCTGAACACGAGCACCTACAACACCTACCGCTGCACGACCGCGGGCAACGCGTCAACGGCCAAGTGGGTCTACGTCAACAACGTCAAGGGCGCGAGGGGCGACGACCCATACACGCTCTCGATCACGTCGAGCGCGGGCACGGTGTTCAGGAACAACGCCGGCACGACGACGCTCACCTGCCACGTCTTCCAGGCCGGCGCCGAGCTGGCGACCGTTCCGAGCGGCATGGCGGTGAAGTGGTACAAGGACGGAACCTACCTGACCGGCAAGGACGGCCTCACGCTCGCCGTGTCCGCGTCGGACGTGGACTCGAAGGCGGTCTACTGCGCAAGGCTGGAGGGCTAGGCCGTGGCCACCAGGGCATCCGCCGAGGTCACGGTCACCGACCGCACCGACGCTACGGCCGTGAGGGCGTGGTATCGCACGCAGGTGTCCTCCGTCGCTCCGTCCGCGCCGAACACCTCCAGCGCGTCCGCCACGCCGTCGGGCTGGACGCTCGCCGAGCCGACGGTGTCGGGGTCCGCGGACCTCTCTAACTACGTCTGGCGCTGCGAGCAGCTCGTGTGGGGCGACGGCACGTGCGACTGGGGCCCCGTCACCCTCTCGTCCTCATACGAGGCGGCCAAGGTCGCCTACAACGAGGCGCAGGCCGCGAAGGCCACGGCCACCAGCTTCATAACCGAGCTTGGAGACGGCGTCATGGTCCACCCCGACGGGGACGCCACGACCGGCTGGTCCATCCGCGACGCGCTGGAGCTGCTGAAGGGCGGCGTGTCGATGCTCAGGGCGTGGGTCGACGGCCAGATCGTGAAGATGCGGATAGGCCTCGCCGACCTCGGGCACGTCACGCTCGAGTCGGACGGCATGTACGTGTGGCGGGGCGGCGAGATCGTGGCGGGCATGCAGCGCAAAGAGGAGGACGACGAGGCCGAGCTCTTCGTGGGCAACGGAGCGGGGGAGACGGTGGGATGGGTCGGCTCGATCTGGTTCGAGCACCCGACGACCGGGACGTGCGGGCCCGTGTGGGCGCTGTGCGGCGACTACCCGCGCGACAACGACCACTACGAGCTGTACGAGACGGACTGCCCGACCGGCTGCACGAACGCGATGGGATGCGCCCCCACGGCCAGGTTCGGCACGTACGACAGGCGCCGCAACGTCACGCTGCCGTTCACCGGCCTCGTCGCGGACGAGGGCTACTACCTGAACGGCGACGACGGGACTCCGCGCCTGGTGGTGTACGTGGCCCACCTCGGAAGCAGCTCCGAGAGGATCGGACTCAGCAACGACTCGTACGTGGTGAGCCGCTGGGACGACGCCTCCGAGTACGACGAGATCTCGGTGTGGGGCCGGATCGGGTCCGCGCAGGGACTCTCGGACGTCTCGTCGGCCTCAAAGTACGCGGGCAGGCGCTTCAGGGACGACTACTGGTTGTCTCCCCAGTCGTACACGCTCCCGCTGGACGGGCTGAGGTTCTCGGTCGGGCCGCGCTCGCTCGACATGAGGGTGTTCGACCGCCCGTTCTACCCCACGTTCGTGTACTCCGCGTTCCCGACGTACAACGGCGCGAAGGACGAGACCCAGCTGCCCGTTACCCCGTGCTTCGTGCTCGACCTCTCGGACGGGGCGTACTACTTCTGCGACGGATCGTGAGATTGGAGAATTGCATGCAGATCACAGACGAGAGCGGCGCGGTCCGCGAGCTGGAGCAGTGGGAGGTCGACGCCCTCGAGGCGGCGCAGCGCGCCCACGACGACGCGGCCGGCATCATCCGCCAGTACGCGGCCCCGAGGGCGGACGCCATCCTCACGGGCATCCTCGCCAACATGGCGGACATCCCCGCGGAGCACGCCTGCCGCATGGTGTCGAAGTTCCCCGCGTGGGCGGCGGGCGAGAGCTACGCGCCCGGCTGGCGCGTGCGCTGGGGGGACGAGCTGTTCACGTGCCTGCAGGCCCACGTGTCGCAGGAGGGCTGGGAGCCGCCCGCGGCGCCCAGCCTGTTCGCGCGCGTGCTGCCCGGCCAGGCGGGAAGCGCCGAGGCCGACGCGGGCGAGCCGGGCGAGTGGGAGCAGCCCGACAGCACGAACCCCTACGCGCGTGGCGACCGCGTGGCGCACGGCGGGAAGGTCTGGGAGTCGCTGGTCGACGGCAACGTGTGGGAGCCGGGCGCGGTCGGCACCGAGTCCCTCTGGGCGGAGGTGTCCTGATGTCGGTGGCGCTTCTCAACGTGCCCGTCGGCACCATCATCGACTTCGCGGGCGCGTCCACGCCCGAGGGCTACCTGGAGTGCGACGGGCGCGCCGTGGGCCGATCCGCGTATGCGGCCCTGTTCGCCGCCATCGGCACCCTCTGGGGCGCGGGGAACGGGAGTACCACGTTCAACGTGCCCGACCTGCGCGGCCGCTGCGCCATAGGCGCCGGAACCGGGGACGCGGGCGGTGCCACAGCCCACGCGCTGGCGAGCAGGGGCGGTGACGAGCGGTTGCACAAGCACGGCCACGGCCACACGCTCAAGCTTCCGAACCACGTGCACGCTGGCGACACGTGGACGGTGCACGACAAGGGCGGGTGGTCGGCGGAGCACGGCTACGGCGCAATCGTGGTTCCGAACGGCGCCGACTACGCGAACACGCCGCTGAGGAACTCGACCGACTGGAGGACCGGCAACCCGACCAGCCTGCCATCCGTCTCCGGCTCCGTCTCGGATTCGGGGGGGGGGTCCTCTCAGAACATGCAGCCCTTCGCCACGGTCAGGAAGCTCATCCGCGCCGCCTGAGGGCGGTGGCGTAGGTGGCGGCCACGAGGCTGAACGCGGCGCTCGCGGCCTACCCGGTGGGCAGCATCTACATGAGCGTGAGCGGCACGAGCCCGGCGACCCTGTTCGGCGGGACGTGGGAGCGGATTTCGGGCCGCTTCCTGCTTGCGGCGACGGACGGCGGCTCGTCGGGGGCGTCTCAGGCCGCCGGCAGGACCGGCGGCGAGGCGACGCACGCGCTGACGCCCAACGAGACCGCGACCAAGAACCACAGCCACACGATGAACCACGGGCACTTCATCGCGATCGTGACGAACACCGCGGCGGGCAACGCGCGATGGGGCCTCACGACCACGGACGCGGCAGGCGTGACGAGGCAGGGCATGGTCAACTACGACTACGCGGGCAGCACCGGCGGCCAGACCGCAGCGAACGGCGCCGCCCACAACAACATGCCGCCATACCTCGCGGTCTACGTCTGGAAGCGCACGGCGTAGCGGTTCGGGGGGGGGTGTCGCTGAATGGCGATAACCCGCCTGAACCCGAAGTACCAACCCGTCGGGAACTACGCAGCCGCCAATCACTCGCACGACACGACGACCACAACGTTCATCGAAACGCTCTCGTCAACGTCGAGCATCAACCACTTCGGCTACTACAAGTTCGGGACCATAGGCGGTGGGCTGCTCACCAAGTGGAACGCCGCGGGGGCCGAGAAGCCGGACGACTTTTACGCGGTATGCTTCGACTTCAACGGAGGTGCGGACGGCGCGAACTACGGAACGCTCATGGTGACCTCACCGCGTTCGACGAAGATCTGGCTCGTGGGCATCTGGGCACACGACTGGCGTTACGTCCGGCAGATATAACGCGTTTGGCGGTAGGCGCATGAGCGTGAGGAACATCGCGCTTTCCGCCTATCCGGTCGGCTCCATCTACATGAGCATCAACAGCACGAACCCTGCCACCCTGTTCGGTGGTACGTGGGAGCGACTGAAGGACCGCTTCCTCCTTGCGTCTGGTGACACGTATGCCAGCGGTACGACTGGCGGATCCGCGACGGTCAACCTCAACCACAGCCACACGGTGAACAGCCACAGCCACACGTACGGCCTGCGGTACAACACGTACTACGGGGACATTGGCGGAGCCGACAGCGGGGCAATGCAGCTCTACAACAACGGAGCATGGAAAGACGTGGGCTACGCCGGGTCAAGAAACGCATGGGTCAACGGCGGAACTACCGCAAGCTCGAAATCCGTCAGCTCGTCGTATGCGTCAGGAACGGCGAGTACCTCAGCCTCAAGCCCGGGGACGGACTCCCAGCTCAGCAGCACATCCAACAACATGCCGCCATACCTTGCGGTCTACATGTGGAAGAGGACGGCATAGCCACATGCCGGCCCTTCGTCATAGACACGCCCCTCCCTTGCTGGCCGCGCGGGAGGGGCGCGTCGCATACAGGAATCCGCGCGGCCGGGAGGGAGGGGAGCGATGCTTCCCCCGTACATCGACGTGTTCCTGGCACCGATCAGGGACAACCCCGTGGCCCAGACGCTCACCGTCGGGCTCTTCCTGCTCGCCGCGCTCGACGTGCTCATGGGCATCGCCAACGCGTGGTTCATCCAGCGGGACTTCTGCAGCCACGAGCTCAGGCAGGGCATCGTGCGCAAGCTGGGCAACTTCGGGCTGCTCGTGGTGGCCGTCGTGCTCGACGGCCTGCTGCTCGGCGGGCTCGACCTCGGGTTCCAGCCGCTCTACGTGGCCGTTGCCACGATGCTGGCGCTCATGGAGGTGGCGAGCCTGCTGGAGATCTTCGCGCAGATGCACCCGGAGCTGGCCGACACCGACGTGTACAAGATGCTCAGGCGCGGCAAGCGCGACGCGCAGGAGCAGGAAGGGACGGAGGCGGTACGATGAGCCACAGCGACTACGTGTCCCACGTGGCGCTCAGCCCGAACCACTACTGGGACCGCAAGGGCTATGAGGTGGACACGCTCACCCCGCACTGCATGGGCGGGAACTGCTCCGTGGAGACGTGCGGCGAGATATTCGCCCCGACGGAGCGCATGGCGTCGAGCAACTACGGCATAGGCTCCGACGGCCGCGTGGCCTGCTACGTGGAGGAGGAGTACGGGGCGTGGACCAGCGGCAGCAGGTTCAACGACTGCCGCGCCATCACCTTCGAGTGCGCCAACTACGGCGACGGTTCGTTCTCGGTCGCCTGCTGGGAGTCCCTCGTGGCCCTGTGTGCGGACATCTGCCGCAGGTACGGCTTCCGTGGGGCAGTGTTCACCGGAGACACCGACTACGACGAGGTTCCGGACGGCTACATGCTGCTCACCATGCACCGCTGGTTCCAGGAGACCGACTGCCCCGGGGACTGGGCCGCGTCACGGATGGACCAGCTCGCCGAGGACATCAACGCCGCGATGGGCGGCGAGGTCCCGGGCGTGGGGCCGCGCAACAACGCGCGGGGCGGCAAGCTCGACGTGGACGGATGCTGCGGCTACAACACCGTGCTCGACATGCAGCACTCGCTGGGAACCTGGGAGGACGGCGTGATCTCGGGCCAGTGGCGCGGCTACGAGGACGGCCTGCCCGCCGTCTACTCCATCGAGTGGGGCGGACAGGGCTCGCAGATGGTGTTCGCGCTGCAGGCGCTCGTCGGGGCGTACGAGGACGGGGTGTGGGGCCCGAACACCACCGAGCACCTGCAGGGGTGGCTCATCGCCAAGGGATACTCCTGCGGGGACGCGGGCGTTGACGGCGTGTTCGGCTCGCACAGCGTCGAGGCGTTGCAGCGCTGCCTCAACGATGGGAGGCTGCGATGATGAGGAACGCCGACGACTGCCTCGCCGCGGGCGGCGTCATGCTCGTGGTCGTGGTGGCCATGCTGTTCGGCTGCCTCGCCGCGTTCGCCGTCATGGACGCGCCCGCGGAGCTCGACGGCAGCACGGCGGGGGCGAACGCCGCCACCGTCGAGCAGATCGTGGCGGAGGGAGGGCGCCGATGAGGACCAACCCCGCCATCGACCTGCGCGTGCCGAGGGTGGGCGCGCCGCCGAGGCCGCGCACCGTCCCGCGCGACTGGTACCTCGACGCCACGGGCAGCTTTCCGCGCGTGCGCGTGCGGGAGACGCGCCACCTCGCCGGGGTCCCGCGCCCTGCGGCCGACCCCGCGCGCGGCGAGCACGAGGACGTCGCGCGGCGCGGGTGCCTCGCCATGCTGGGCATGTTCGCGGCGCTGCTCGCGGGCCTGCTGGCCATGTGCTCGCAGGTGACGAACGTCTGAGGGCGTCGCGCGCCGGTCGGGCGAAACGGGACGATGTTTGATGTTGTGGCGGTGTATAGCCCCATTTTCAAACCAGCCCGAACTAGCCCAAAGGTGCAATTACGTGCATACAAAACCGCAGGTAAACGTGCTGTATTAACATAAAAATAGAACTCTTAATCCCAAGGTCCAGGGTTCGAACCCCTGACGGCCCACCAGAAGAAACAGCAGGTCAGGCGCTTGCCTGACCTGCTTTTTTGTTAGACTTTTTCGGCATCCGTTACTGGGCGTTACGTGGTTCGGTACCGAACGGTTGCACGCTAGCTCACGACGCGGAGGTACGTGGAGGCCTTCCTGGCCGCCTCCACGGTGTCGGCCTGCTGGTAGTGGCGGTAGCTGACGAGCTCCGAGTGGCCGTGCATGGCGGCGTTGATGGAGTCGAGCACGCCCGCCTCCTGCATGAGCGTCTCGTGGGTGGCCCGCATGCGCGACAGCGGTATATAGGGCAGGTCCTTCAGCGTGGCCTTGTGGACGAAGCCGGCCTTCTTCGGCACGTGCTTCCTCCTCTCCTCTTCCTCCGGCAGCCCCTCGAAGAGCTTGCGCCACGTCCTGCTCTGGTTGTTGGGGGACACGGGGCAGACGCGCGCGTCACGCGAGACCGACGACGCGAGCTCCCAGTAGCGCTCGCCGAACGGCTCCAGCAGCGCCACGATCCGGGCGCTCCTGCGGTTCTTGGTGCGGTGGCGCCCGTCCTGCGCGTTCTCGGCGTGGTGCACCGCCACCTGCGTCACCTGCTGCCCGTTGACCTCCGTGCGGCGCACGTCCATGCCCCGCAGCGCGAACGCCTCCTCCATGCGCAGGCCCCCGCCGACCATCGCCAGCCACACGGGCTCGAGCGGCAGGCCCCTCATCCGGCCGAAGGCCTCCATCACCGTCTTGGCGCCCCACACGTCGCGGCTGCGCTCGATGGCGGCGAACGGGTCCTCGTCGAACGCGGACTCGTCCTCCCACGCGAAGATCGTGTCCCCGGGGTAGGTGAACGACGCCCCCCGGATGGGGTTCTCGCGCAGCAGGTCGTTGCGCTGCGCCCACGTGAGCGTCGAGGAGAGCGCCGCCTTGCACTGCTTCGCGTCGGTGCGCCCGGGCACGGCGTCGAGCACGCGCTGCACGAGCGCGACGGTGATGGTGGATATGTCGACGTCGCCGATCGCGGGCAGCCAATGGCGCTCCATGCAGCCGTCGTAGCGCCTGAGCGTCGAGTTGGCCAGCCTGCCCTCGCGGTCGGCCTTGAACGCCTTCCAGAGCGTCCTGAGCGTGATGCCCGCGTTGAGGTCCGGGCGCTTGCCCAGCTCCACCGACTTCGCGAGCAGCCACGCCTCGGCCTCGGCCTCGGTGTCGTGAGTGCTGGTCACGACGCGCGGGCTCCCGTCCTCCTTGCACCCGCTCTGGATCCGGGCGAGCCACCTGCCGCTCGGCATCCTCCGCACGCTGCCCACGCGCCTTCTTCTGGTATCATCTGACATGCGAACCCCTTCCTTGCCATGGGCCTTCGCGAGCGCCCCGTCGTGGCCATCCACGCGACGGGGCGCCCCTTTTTGCTGGGCGTCTCCTGGTCCTCCTCACTCAACCACCTCACTCATCCTCACTCAGCTACCTCTCGCGCCTGAGATGAAGCACCCTCATTCCTTTTGGCGAGCTCCAAGTCTTGGGCGGTGGCGAGGAGGCGGTCCTGGCGCTCGCGGTCGAGCCCGCGCCACACGCGGTGGAGCTCGGCCTCGCGCGGATCGGAGAAGGTCGAGCGGATCGGCATGCCCAGTATCTCGTCGGTGGAGCAGTCGAGCACGCGGGCACAGTCCACGAGCTGGGTGATGCTCATGTTCACCTCGCCGCGCTCCCATGATCCGTAAGTTCGGAGTTTCACTCCGATGGCGTCTGCCATCTGCCTTTGGTTTAGCCCGGCATGTTTTCGCATTGCTCCGAGTCTCGTTTCCATTACCACCCCTTTCTACAAGTGCGTGGTCTAGATGTTACAGCGTGGATGTAGAAAGTTCAATCTAAATGTAAGAATCTGCTTGACAGTACAGGCAAAATGGAATACCGTACAAATAGATACATCCACAATGTAAGTTTTGGAGGTGCAGAGATGATCAACGAGTTCGACACGGCCACGTTCGCCCGTCGTCTCAAGTCGCTGCGCGAGGAGCGCGGCATGGACCAGGACGCCCTGGCGAAGGCGAGCGGCGTCAGCAAGGGCTCCATCGCCCGCTACGAGACGGGCTGCAACATCCCGCGCGTGGACATCACCGTGGCGCTCGCCCGCGCCCTCGACTGCTCGTGCGACGTGCTCATCGGCGTCGTGCCGCTGGCGGTGGCGTAGGCACAGGACAGGAAACCAGGCAAGGAAGGAGAACGACCATGACGACCGACTACGACATCACCGCCAAGGCCAAGCCCGACTACGTGAGCGAGGACGTGACGCACGAGTTCAGCGTCACGCCGTGCGAGATGCTGGCCGCGTGGGCGCGGCAGGACTCCAGCGTGGCCTCCGAGCTGCTGCTGGAGACGGTCCTCAACCGCGACTGCGTGCCGACGGAGGGCACGCCCGGCCTCGCGCTCGGCTTCCGCACGAGGGACGACGGCCTCGGCTACACCATGACCTACTCCACGTCCGACGAGGACGAGGGCGGCTACGTGGAGGTGCGCGACGTGCGCGTGTGGCGCGACGGGCGCTGGGACGACGAGGGCGTCAAGGCGCGCTCCGACCGCGACCTGCTCCGCCGCGTGGCAGAGCTGGAGCGGGAGAACGCGCAGCTGCGCGAGGTCGCGCGGCTGCAGGCCGAGACGCTGCGCAAGCCCGAGCCCGTCGGGCTGCTCGACGGCGGCGTCGAGGTCTCCGAGCGCCTCATGGACCGGATCGATGGCTTCGAGCGCGGGCTGCGCCGCGCGTGCCACCTCGCGTACTCGCTGCAGCACGAGCTGGCCGACGAGGGCCACGTCCGCTACGCCGCGGACGGCACCGCGCTCTGGGCGTACGGGTCCAAGCGCATGAAGAACGTGTCTGACGAGCTCGCGGGCATCGTCGAGCACTACTTCGGCGGGTTCAGCTACCCGGTGGACTAGCGGCGTGCGCCGGACGGCGCGCGCCGGCCCGAAGGGGCGAAGGCAGGAACGGACACGAGGGGCAAGGAGATCGGAATGGCAGGGAAGAACCAGGTAGCGTCGCCGTGGCTGAGCGGCATCAACAGCGCCGCGGCATACGCGCACATGAACGTGCACGAGATGCGAAGGCTCGTGAAGAGCGGGGCCGTCGTGTCGCGCATGAAGCCCGTCTACTCGGAGGGCAGCCGTCCGAAGGGCGTGCTCGTGTACGCGCCCAGCATCGACGAGCTGATCATGCAGCAGCCCAGCGGCGCGTGCGAGATGGCCCAGCGCCTCTCGCAGGTCTCGTAGGGGGGCGGTCGCATGGCGAGCAGTCAGCGGCGCGCCGCGTCGGGTGTCGTGAGGGCCGAGGCCCTCGGAGAGGAGGCAGGAGAGATGGGGGAGACGTTTGCAGCGAGGGCCGCCGAGGTCGGGAGGGAGGTGCTCGTGGTCCTTCTCGTGGTCCTCGCGTTCGCGATCGCGGGCACGCTCGACCACCCGGAGGAGCTGCGCCACGAGCGCTGGCTCGCGGAGGCCGAGGCGAGCGGCGCGGCGGTGATCCGGTGAGCGCGCGCTACGGCGCGGCGGTCGCGCTCGTCGGCGCGATGCTGGCGGGATCGATGGCGGCGCTGCTCGGGGCGCTGTGGGCGCTGTGACGGCGGCGCGCCTCCGGGCGCGTCCCGCGAGGGGGACGGCGTGCCTTCCCGTTGGCGATTGCGTTGGTAGTGCGACCGGCGCCGCCCCCCTCGCAGGGCGCACCGGGAGGGGGCGGCGGCATGGCCGACGATGACGAGATACCGCGCGGCACCGTGATGGTGTGCGCGATCTACGAGCCCGGCGTGGGACGCGTGCCCCCGCCGTACTCGCTCACGGCCATGTGCGCCCCCTCGGTGCTGCCGGGGTTCCTGCGCACGCTGCGCAGGCTCAACGAGTCGCGCGGGTGGGCGGCTGAGGTCACGACGGACGCGGTGTGGGCCGCGGACAGGAGGCAGGCATGACGTGCGGGGAGGCGATGGTGGTGGCGACGAGGTACCGCGCCGTCGCGCGGGCGATGGGCGCCGCGGCGCTCGAGGCCGCGGACGGGCGGCGCCTGTGCCGCGAGGAGGCGGCGTGCGCGCTCGCCGGGTTCGAGGCGGGGGCCGACGCGGTCTGCGAGGCGCTGCTCCACGGCGTCATGGCGGACCCCGCCGACGACGCCAGGCTCGCGGTGCTCGGGCTGCTGCGCGACGCGCCCGCGAGGCGCGACGCGATCCTGGGGGAGTAGGCCGTGGCCGCCCCCAGCCTCACCGTGCGCCGCGCGGCCGACGGCACGCTCTTCGTGCGCCCGTACCTCGGCACCAACCCGGTCACCGGCCGCAAGGTGCAGCCGTACCACGCGCTCTCGGCCACCACCATGGCCGAGGCGGAGCGCGAGGCGGCCGAGTGGTACGCCACGATCATGGGCAACCCGCTGCTCTCGTCGGCGCTCGACGGCTACGTCGACGCGCTGGAGCGGATGGGCGCGCCGGCGAACACCGTGCGCACGTACCGGTCCGCCGCGCGGCGGCTCAAGCCGCTCGTGGCCCGCGTGCGCGTGCGCGACCTCACGACGCGCAACTGCACCGACGCCTACGGCGAGCTGCTGGAGCACGGCGGGCGGGGAGGGAGGCCGCTCGCGCCGAACACCGTGCGCAAGGTCCACTGGTTCCTGCGCGGGGCCTACAACTGGTTCCTCAACCAGGGCATGGTCACGGCCAACCCCACCGTCTCGGCCGCGAAGCCCGCCCCCGCGCGCGGCGAGGCCGTGGCGCTCGACGAGTTCGACCTCGCGGCGCTGCGCGACGAGCTGGCGAGGCTCATGGCGGGCGGCGGCGGGGACGTGGAGCGCAACGTGGCCATGGCCGCGTGGCTCGCCCTCGTGACGGGCGTGCGCTGCGGGGAGGCGTGCGGGCTCCGCCGGCGCGACGTGCACGGCGGGCGCGGGTTCGTCCACGTGGGCGGCACGGCGGTCGAGTCGGCGTCGGGCGTGTCGTACCAGGAGCGCACCAAGGGCAAGCGCTCGCGCAACGTCTCGGTGACCGAGGCGGACGCTGCCGCCGTCCGCGCGCACGTCGCGTGGCAGCGCACGCTGTTCGCCGGCGGCCCCGACTCGCCGCTGGTGAGCGTCGACGGGTCGATGATGCGCCCCTCCGAGGTGGCGCGCCGGTTCTCGGCGCTCGCCCGCCGGATCGGGCTCGCGCCCGGGACGCGCTTCCACACCCTGCGGCACACCCACGCCACCGTGCTGATCGCGGAGGGCGTGGACGTGCGCACCGTGTCGGAGCGGCTCGGCCACGCGAGCACCAGCACCACCACGAACACGTACGCGCACGTGATGCCGGGCCGCGACGAGGCCGCCGCGCGCGCGTTCGGGGACGCCCTGGGCGCGCTCTGACGCGCGCAAGCATGCCGACACGCGGTTGCAGTCCGGTTGCAGCCGACGGAGCCGACGCGCGGTGACGAGCCGAAGGACGCGCAGGTGGCGGGGCGTTTCCCGCGACCCGCGCGAGGAAGATGGCGAGAACTATGAGTTCTCGTCGCGAGAGAGGAGAGAGACATGGGAGAGACTGCACGACGCGGGGCCGCGAGGCGCGAGGGGGGAGCGTGACCGGCATGGCCAACAGCTACAAGAGGACCCTGCCGCTGTCCGAGGTCGTTCCGAGCGGCTCCAACCCGAGGCGGGACATGGGGGACATCGACGCCCTGGCGCGCTCGATCGCGGCCACCGGCGGCCAGCCCGTGCAGCCGCTCGTCGTGGTCGCCGACGGCAACCGCTGGCGCGTGGTGGACGGCGAGCGCAGGCTGCTCGCCATGCGGGCGCTCAACGGCGACTCGCCGACCGCGACGGTGGACTGCGTGGTGTTCACCGACTACGGGGACGCGGAGGAGGCGGTGGCCATGATGGCGACGGACTCCAAGCGCCCGCTCTCGGACGAGGAGCGGGGGCGCGGGTTCCAGCGCATGC
>Ga0326511_10000559_pt1 | contig 32557 bp, 50 predicted proteins | sample 0_2496_0518_D_FD_203701 | JGI IMG/M metagenome (GOLD analysis project Ga0326511, IMG submission 203701) | Bovine rumen microbial communities from UC Davis, California, United States - 0_2496_0518 | ecosystem: Host-associated > Mammals > Digestive system > Stomach > Rumen | place: USA...
CTCGACCAGAGGCACGTCTCTGTACTTTTGGAGGCCCTTACCACCTGTGCCTCACCAGATCCTGCTCTGCATTCCCAGAACATTCTCTCCATTCGTTCCGTCGCCTCTTGAGCGGTTGCAGCGTCTATGCGATGCTTTTATGTTGTTCAAATCCAGTTCGAGCGTGGGGTCTTTAGCCACAGGAATTATGTGGTCTGGTTCCCAAGCATCATCACAACTGGATGGTTGAAGAAAATAATTAATAGGTTGTCCGCATATATGGCAGACGGCTCGGTTCTTTCTGTCCCGATCCCATGCCATGCGTCGGACGTAGGACCATCGTCCCGCTCTCGACATACCCGTCCCCCCTCTTTTTTTCCTTGTCCTTGTTTCCGGAGGATACCCCCATGCATCAACGTTTATATTGATGATTGTTTATCCTGCTGCTCTTTGTCTTCTTTGCTCTGATGGTCGTTGCTGTGCCCATCCCATCCGTGTCCCGGTCTTCCTCCGTCCCGGTATGGGGTCCCCCGCTTTGTCCCCTCTCTGCTCCTTAGCAGAGAGGGGTGGGGGTTTTCTTGGAGGTTGTATGGCAAACAAAGAGCACCGGGGTGTCTCCCGATGCTCTCTGTCGTTGCAGAGGATTGCTCCAAGCAACTGTTTAGCCGATGCTTATAGCGCATAAGTCGGAGCCTTGACCTTGACCGACCTAGTGTCGACCAGCAAAACCAACCCAAGGAAAGGAGGAAGTTGGGTGTGCGGACGATCCTGTCCGAAGGGTATGTGCGCTCTGGATCGTGGACAGGAACGCAGGCTCCGTGCTTTGCGCTCGCTGATGGACTTCTCAAACTGACCGCCAATTGACCCGACCCGTCTCTCTGTAATCAATCACCTTGTTGATTGCGTCTGGTAACTTCTTTGCATTCTTATCAAGATACTCTGTCTTGATTCGAATGATGTCCCATCCGGGTCCCAGTTCCTTCTTTATCTGCTTATCACGTTGTGAGTCATACTCTTTCCGGTGTTTATGTCGCTCTCCGTCTATCTCAAGAACGATGCAGTCATCTGGAAGAAGTAAGTCTACTTGATACGGTCCGACCTTATACTGCATCTTGCAATATATCCGATTCTGAACCAGAATGATTGCAGTCAGCACTTCGTAACTGCTGTCGAATTTGTCGGGATTCTTATCGACGAACTCCTCCACAACGTCGATTGCTTCTCTATATGCATACATATCAGTATGCTGAGACTCGAGAATATTGCAGGCCTTGAGGAACATCTCTCTCTTTTTTAGATGTATGTATAAGTCCCGCTCTTTCTTCTCCTTCTCTGCAACTTCCTCGGCACATTGTTCGCAATAGCATCTGCTATATGTGGATACTGGGACTTCAAACATCTCGCCCCATTTGTATTCCATCTGCCTTGTCTTGGTTGCTTCTCCTCCACAAATCCAGCACTTTATTTTATCCATGCATATCCTCCAATATCCCGCATGATCTATAAGGTCTCCACCTTGGCCCTCCGGGCCAATATCATATTAAACCCTTTTTTAGTGTTCAGACGTGTTCTCTTTTGCCCAGACAGCACGTGCCTCATTGATTGCCTTGCCATGCAGTTTCCCTTTGGCATGATCCGCACTATAATCCATGCGCTCTGCTATGTCCTCCCATGTCAATGGTTTCCGTCCTCCTGCCAGATACCTGAGCATGAGCAACTCTCTGCACTCTGCCGTTGGCATCTTGTCAATGATGCGGTTAGCAAGCAGGATGTCCCCCGACAGTCTCTCGATTCGTTGGTCGATGATTGCCTGCACCTCAGCGAGGTCTCCCGCCACGGCTGGCATCCTGTCAGTTGGTGAGGTCTGCACCTTGTCGAGGTCATAGCGTATCCCGGACGGCATGAGGGAATAATATATCTCATCCCTCTGCTCCTTGAGGTCTGCCAGTTCGAATCGTTTCGACCGTATGCACTTCAGAAACTTGAGCACGTCCATTTATAAGTCCTTGTCTGCTCTTTTAGCAACCGCCATGCCCGCTGCTATGAATAAGCCAATATTCACACCGATAAACATTCCAACAAAAAACTGCATCTCACCCTCCTGAGAGTCTGTCCTCCCATCGTCTGCACTTCCGTGTATAGATGGCTCGAATCTTCTTGTCCTCGACCTTGGTTGTGATGATGTCCGCACAGAGTTTCACGTCTGCGATCTCCTCCAGCAGATGCTCCCGTGCGTCTATCTCATTGATAGGAGTGTCGCCATCAATCGCACGGATCATCTTCAGCGATGCCTGAGCGAGTTCCGCACACTCCTCAGCCAGTTGAACGAGTTTAGTTTTCAGTGGTAGATCTTCCGGTCTCATCCTTCTCCTCCCAGAGTTCGTAATCAAAACAGTCAGAACATCCGCTCGTCCATGGTTCTCTCTCGTGCTTGCACGTGTCACATCTATGCTCTGTTTTTTCTTCAGTTCTGCTCATCGGTTCTCCTTTCCTTCTCCGCAATCAAATCCGCTTTCCACTTCAACCACCCCGGCTTATCAATGCGTTCGTCTCCGTACAAGTGCATCTGTTGTTGAAAGTCGCAATCCTCAATCATGACGTTTAAGTCGTTGTCATTCAGTTCCTTCAAGTGCGGTCTGATGATATCTTGCACCAATCCCGGCATATATGTCTGCCGTCCGTGACAATAACGGATAGCGCATATGGCAAGTGTACCGAAATCGTCATTCAGAATCTTGCTCATCGGTTCTCCTTTCTGCTTGCAGGAAAGCAGTTATATCCGTGATCATCCTCGTTTGGAATGAACTCATAACCGCCTCCACTTTCTCCCGTACGGCATCCGTCACCGTTCTGGAGGTTGCGATAGCACAGCTGCCCGTCAGCATTGATTGTCAGCATATCGTGAATGTCATCACCGACCCTGTGCATCAGACCGCTCTGCTTGTCTCGGATATATATGTCAATCATGCTCATTTCATTCCCCTTTTATCGCTTCAGCAAATCAAATAACAGTCCAGCAATTGTTTCCAATGCTTCTGCAATTCTTTCCTCTGATGTCATATTCGCCTTGATTTCAGCAATGAGGTCCTCATTAATCTGATCCTCTTTCTGTTTGTCATCATCCTCCCGGACTAGTTTTGTCGCTCCATGTATGTACAAAATACGTGCAATTTTTTTTAGGTCTCCATAGAGCATTTTGCTGTCTTTGCTATACATTGCACCTATATAGGCAGGCGACTTCCCAATTGCTGTGGAAACGGTTGACTGATTCAATCCTCTCTTTTCGATTGTCCGAAATATCTTTTGGTAATTAACCGGAACCCGCTCATCATCTTTGTATTTCAACATTTTTCCTCCTTCCTATTGCCTCCATCCGTTTCTCGTATGCGTCCCACGGCAGGCACTCGTATATCTCCTGACCGGGCATATGTGTGATCAGGCTCTCCCGGTTGCGTCCGTAACTGACAATAGATCTGTCGCACTCAATACGCTGGTCGCCATGCCAGTAGAACGTCTTAATCACATCCTTAAGAATCCCGCATTTATACGAAACAAGACTCTGTGTAGATGTATTAACCAAAACTTTCTGCCCGATATATGACCGCCTCATGATATGCGGGATGACTGCCCCGCACTTCTTGACATACTCACCGACCTCAGGCTCCTGCTGCATGGTCGGCATCCAGTCGAATATCGTCATCTGCTTTCCTGTCATTTCGTCCTCCAGCACCAGATCAAGAACGCAACCGCCCCGACATACATCCACCACGTGTTTTTTGTTACCCAATACAGAACGATTGCCACGAATGTCAGGTATCCCATTTGTCCTCCTCTACTTTGTAAACGTCGAGCGGTTCGTCCTTCGGTTCGCTGCTTGCACTGTCATGACCAAGCACGAACCCGACCACGGCCCCGACGACCAACCCGATGAGAAAGACGGTTAATAGTGCAAATAATATCAATGTGTTCATTGCTGGCCCTCCATGATCTTGTAGGCTAGTGCATCGTAGTCAGTCCCGGACGGAGTGAAATTCTGGTTCGACTTGACAGGTCGCTCCTTGTCCTTCCGTTCCCAGTTCCGGACAGCTGCCTTCCAGTCCTTCATTTTGTTTTTGCCCACCATCCAGTTCTTGGATGCATAGAAGTCCACGAACGCATCAGCGTCGATGTGATGACTACTTTCTTCGCAATACTGTCGGACCTCGGTGGGTGTGGGTGGCACAAAGTGCCCTCTCTTTATTTCTTTCTCTTTCTCTAACTCTTTCTCTTTCTCTTGTCGGACATTGTCCTTTTTTGTCCTCGTTTTGTCCTCGATGGCAGGATGGCTCTCCCGGTAGAGTCTCTTTTTTACTGCCCAGTCCGTCTCTGATCCGACCAGTCGCTCGACCTCCGCCATGAAATACGTCCCGTCATCCAAGACCTCCATCATGCCCAACTCAGAGAAGACCTTGATTGCTGACCGCACTATGTCCACGTTGGTGTCCGTGAGCGTCGCCAGCATCGTCTCTGAGTACGGGATCTTTTCTGAGAACCGCAAACTCCCATCATGGTCAATGCTCTCGCACAGGAGTTTTAGATAAAACAGGATGTAATCCTTCCCGTTGGGCATTGCCTCAATGATTCGTATATCGTGTCTTTTAAAAAAGTCCCGTTTCAGTTTCAACCAGTAATATCTCCTATCACTCATTTACTTCCTCGATATGTAAGATTACCTTCGCCTTCTTGCCATACACAAACGTGTCACTGAATCCACGGATAAACCGTCTGGAGTCGTCCGGGATTTTTCCCAGTTCCACCATGGTGTCGAGGATAAACTTCCGACCGCACCCGCAGACATTGTCCAGATCCCGTTTTCGGTTCTCCTCGACCCATGTGAAGTCTATCCGGAGCGGTTTCTCGAATCTCGGCATCCGTGCCAGATAGACTGCAATCTCGGACTGTTTCTCACGCTTGAATTTGGCTGCCTCGTATGGGTTCCGTCTGCATTTTGAGATGTACTCATTCAAGGACGGAACCTTCACGTCCAACTCAATCGTCAAGGTAATTCCTCCCGAATATCCTCATGAACTCCGCACGGGTGTGGGTCCGCTCGAAAGTCTGCTGTCCGACCCGCTTCAGCTGGCGGTTGGTCTCATCGTCCCGATGTGCTGCGCTAGGTCCTGTCCGGTGGCACTCAGGGCACAACCACACCCACAGACCGTGAGTCTCTGCGTGTTTGCGGTTCGCTCCGAAGTAAACGTGATGCCGTTCCAGATACCCGGTCCGCCCACATAGGAAACAGACCTTTGTGTTCTGCATTATCGACTTGACCATTTCTCTTTCAACCTCGCAATCTCGGCAGGCGGGAGTGTTTCGATGTCCATCTCTTTCGCCATCCCCACGATCCCGTCTATCAATATGCTCATCTCCCGTGAGTCATATTCTGAGGAGCCTTTGAACACCTTGTAATGAGTGAACTCCTTCCCATCCACGTGGCCCGTGCCGACCTTCTCAAAATATTTGAAGTACCCGACCACATTGATGTCAGACAGGACAGAGACGATCTCGGACTGTCCGAACTGCCTGAGCGCATCCAGATACACATCCTCCTTGCTGACCCGCAGTGCGTCGGCAATCTTTCCGATCAATGCCCAGCAATACGCATTAGCGTTGAGTGACCGTTTCTCACGGTGTTCTGTGATGTCAAACAGTTTCGTCCTGTCCTGTCCAAACAACCACTGGATTATGGCCTGAGGTGTGCCCGTCAATGGAACGGCAACTCCTCGTCCACGTTGTCAGGAATGTTCACGAAATCGCCCTCCGGGAGCGGGGCGGGAGCAGTTGTCTCTCCTGCTGCCTTTTTGCTCTCTGCGAACTCCTGCTCATCAACAACCACGTCGGTGGTGTAGACGGTCTGCCCGTCTCTGTTTGTATACTTGCCCGTCTGGATATGTCCGACGAGGACGATCTTCGTGCCCTTCCTCAGATAGTTGTTGGTGAACTCGGCTCTCTTGCCGAATGCCACGCAGCTGATAAAGTCTGCTGTCTGAGCGTTCGGGTCATTATTGTCACGGCGGACTCTGCGGTCGACCGCAATCGTATATCTGGCGAATGGATTCTCTCCGTCATGGAAATCGGGGTCCTTGGTCAGACGGCCCATCAATATGACTTTGTTCATTTACACTTCTCCTTCCACTTATCCCAATCCCTGATCAGGAGTGCATGATTGTATTCAGTGATATTCTCGAAAGAGTCTGCTTTAACCAGTGCCAGCAACTTCTGAGGATCAAGTCCGTCAACGATGCACCTCTCCTCAAGTGCTTTTCCTTTGACTTTGCCGATTGGTTTATTGTTGATTGTCTCGGCCCGTGCGTCCGCCTCCTTCCGATACTCGTCCGTGTCAGGGTCTTTCACATCGTCTATCAGGAATAATCCGTTTAAAGCGTATTTTCTAGCGTATGACGAGGCAGTCCCTGTGATCTGACTGTCGTCCATGCCCTTCTTGTTGTCCGGTTCCCTTGCGAATGCCTCGACGGAGACGTGCGTCCCTTCCTTGTTCATAAATGTCGCCGTCGCCTTCACATATACCCGACCACCGACCTCGACGATCTCGTCCGTCAGCAGCAGGAGACAACCAAAATCTTCGAGCAAAGGTTTGACTGCTGTGAGGATGCTCTCTGCGTTTCGATAGTAAAAACCGCCGAACTTGTTATATAGATTTTTTGGTGCTTTCAGTCTGTTTTGGATTTGAATGAGTTCCTTCATGCCCTCCTCCTCACTTGATAATCAGACTCACACGGTCCTCCAGAGTCGCCCCGGGAACCGTCTCTCCTGCCTTGAGTGCGTCCTTGATCGCCATCTTGTTGGGTTCCGTCTTCGTCCGGATGTACTCGGACGGGATCGCACTCTCGTCAATGATGGAGACGGCTGCGGTCTTCCGATATGATGCGGAGCATCTGGGAGTTTTAAATTTCTCACCGTCCAGAGATGCCATGAGATAGTTCTTCAACCACTCCACACGGTTCTCGCCTGCCCGTCTTCTCTTGGCGAGTGCCTGCTCCTCCTCACTGATCGCCTTGTTCTCTGCCGTGAGGTCCTTGATCAACAGGATGATGTTCTCCGTCTTTTCTTCCTTTGCCATCTCCAGCGCATCCAGAGCAGCTGCGTCGATGATCTCCCCCGTCTCGGGGTCGCATCCGTATTCAATGGCATTGAGAATCTGTCTGTCAATTTCGTAGAGCGTCAATTTATACCTCCTTCACTTTCAATAATCTGATTAAATGGTCTTCCGCCTGCACAAGATCCTCGTCGTGGATTCTGTGCCAGTTCCCTTCCTCGTGTGTGTCGAGGCAGTCCGTTGAATAGTGCCAGTTTTCTGTCTCGTTGAAGATGTACACGGTCTCTGAGTCTCTTTTGATCTCGAACCCGACGAACGTGTCCTCCTTCACGTGGTCCCGACATAACAGGACCAGAGTCATCAGTTTATATACCCTCTCGTCTTTCATGCTCCTCCTTGTCTGCTCAATGCGCTTCTAATCCTTGGCGGGACATTGCTCTGCCTTATCAGGTCGTTGGATTGCTGTGCCATAGCAGCACGGGTCACCGCAATACTTCTCCTCTGCCCATCGTTGTTTCGCCAAGCCATTGCCTGTCACGACCGTGCTATGCTATGCCATTGCTCTGTCTCTCAGTGCTTTGCCGTAGCAATACCACTCACTTCCTCCGCTTATCAAATCCCCGCATATCCTCTGCGGTCTCTGCGGTCAATGCCCTTCCATTACTCTGCTCATCAGAGCTTTGGCTTATCTTTGCTCATCTATGCCTCTGCATGGCAATGCATATATCAGCACTTCCTTTCCTCTGCCCCGCCTCACAAATCCTTGCTCAGGCACATCTGCTCTATGGATTGCCTTTGCCTTTTCCGTGGCACATCTGCTGTTCGCTTCGCCTTTTCATCTAAGTGCCATTCTGTGCCTCTGCGTCCTAAACTTGGCTTCTCGGTTCCCTCTCAAGGCTTGTCCTTGCCGTGCCGTTGCTATTCAAATCCCCGCAGTGCCTTGGCTATTCACTGGTTTTCTGTGCCTTTGCTAATCCGGGCCTTTCCCCGCCACGCAGATCTACTCCGTCGCTTGTCATATCTTGGCAGAACTGATCCATCTCAACGCAGTGCGTTGCTTTTCAGATTTCCTCCCATGTGAAGCGACCTTTCCCGGAGTTTCGCCAGCACCCAAGTCCTCTGAGTCGTCCATAATCGAACCACTCCTCAACAGCTGCCATGTCACTGTCCACCAAGCACTCAACAGTAAACTCCAGAGTTGATCCGACGGGAATCGTCTCAGAGTTCGCCAGTGAGATGCGCTCACCCTGTGCGGTCTGCGCTCTGAGAGGTCTCTGGCAGTTTCCAATCTCTCCGGTGTAGACGAAAGGTATCTGTCTCTCCTGCACAAAGATGAGACCGTCTATCTCCTTCTTGTATGCTTTGATTTTCGAACTCTTGGAGTCCGTAACCTTCCGGAGCATCCCGCAGGCATCCTTGAAGAATCCCTTAATCTGGTAGTCCCACATGATCGGTTCGCCCTTCTCGTTCCTCGGGAATACGGTCATCGACTTCTCGATCTCTGCGTCAACTCCGATGGCTTCTATCTCCTCCTCTCGGCTTTTTGCATCTGGTGCTTTCTTGGCGATAAACTCCGAATGGATCTCCGGATTGTTGCTGGCGGTCCCAAGGACCTCCTCTGTCAGTGTTAAGCGCACTCGCATTGTCCTCATGCTTTTCCTCCGTTTGTTTTGTAGTAGGGTGTGACGGGATATTCCTTGCCGTCGGTCACGATGGCGACCTTCTTACAGAACGAGCAGGCCCCGTCTTTTAGATATGTGTCTGATAGAACTGAGCACTTTTTATGTCCTCTATATTCCCGTGCAGCAAAACACTCTCGGGAGTCTCTGCACGGTGGGAAAAATGCCACTTGATAATCGTTCATTGTGTCTCCTCAATAGCAGAAATACATGGTTGAGTAAGTGGTTGAGATGGTTTTATATGTCCCGGACCCTTGTGCGAAATTCGCCTGCCAGACCACATTCTCAGGGAATACAGACCCATTCGTGAGAATGTCCTCAGAGACCTCAATCGCCTCCTCTGTCGGTTCGTTCCAGAATGTGCCGTTCGTCATTGGCGAATACTGCCCCGGCTGCTCAACCACTTCCTTCACAGTGTCGGGGAATCGGTCATCATTGACTCGATTGATCACAACGCTGGCGACTCCTTCCATCATCTCTCTGGAGCAATAACCAGCCTCGGCCTGCACGATGTGCGACATATAAAACAGGTCGTCATCGGAATAAGGTCTCTCCGTCTCTGTCTCGACCGTCCCCGCTCCTGCGATTGCAACCGCCAAGAGCACTGCTGTCCAACTCATCAACTCACCTCCCGCATACTGCGGAGTGGATTGAATACTGTCTCCGCCAGTCTCTCGCCGTCTTCCGCTCTGAATCTGACATTCCGTGCGACCTTCCTCTTGCGGATCGTCTTCTTGGTCTCCCGCTCGAACGTCTTAATGATCAGTAAAACGCTCTCATACAGTGCGACCGCAATGAGTCCAATCTGCCACATTGCCGGGTCTGCGTTTGTTCTCAGTGTCAGGAAGAACAGCATCACCACTCCTGCTGCTATAAGTCTGTCTTTCATGATTCATACCCCCTTAAATCTCTCTTTCCCCTTACCAAGTAAATCCTCAAGTCTCTCCAGATCGACTGCGCTGATCCTCAACGGGTCCGTCTTCCAGTGTTGGAGTGTTGACCGTGGGATGCCTGTCCGCCTGTGGACCTCTGCGAGGTTCGCACAGTCAAGGAGCAACCTCACCCGTCTCCGGATTCGTTCCTCTGGTTTCATGTGACATCACCCAGATCGTTCTCCTCGTCGATCTCGTTCGCCAGCAGGATCGGAGGCTCATAATTGTCGATGATGGTCATCGCACCCTTGAGATACTTCCTTTTGAGTTTCTTGTATGACTTCTGTCGACCATTTGCGTCTATGAGGTCATAATTCCTCTTGATTTCCGTGTATATATCCCTATATACTTTTCTACGGAGGTCCGTGTTGGTGTAAGCGTTCGACTTCTTTCCACCCATGACCTCAACCCCTTTCCTCTGCACTGCCTTAGCCAGATCATCTGCCTCAGGCGGGAGCAGAGGATATTCTTCCTCTATGTCCTTGATGTGTTTCTCGTGTCGTGCTGCTTTCTTCTCAAGTGTCGAGATCTTCCCGATGTTCTGAGTTATCAGTGAGAAGAGATACTCCGGTGTCAATGCCTGCGTTTTGTTCTCCATTAAGTCCCCTTTCTAAGTTCTGGGCGAACACAACCGAAAAGTCTCTGAGTGCGTTCGCAGCTTTTAAAAACAGTTCTCTTTGTTTCTTTGGCATATCCGCAATCCGCTCTGTCAACCAGACCAGTCCGCCGACGTTCCCGACAAAATTGTTCGCCATAGAGCAGAAATAATAGACGTTCTCGCTTAGACTCCTGTTCTGGAGGTCTTCGTTTGTGAGGGCCTTCAAGTTTCTGATTTGCTCCTCAAGTTCTCTCTGCTTTTTATAGGCTTCTGTGAGTTTGTCGTTCAGTTGCTTTGACTCTGCGTCGTATGCCTTTGCTTTGCTTTTCACCTCCTTGTAATCATCCGGGACGACCTCAACGGTCTGCGTCTTCTGTTTCTCCAATGTGGCGATCCTGTCCTTGTAGAATTTGATCTCTCTCATGACGGATGCCTTCGTCACCACCTCCCCTCGTGCCATCGCTTCGTCGATGACCTTCTGAACCACTTCCGGGTTCTGTGCCATTCTCTGATAGTCGGAGACATCGTCTTTGGAATATCCCATTTTTTCGACTACCTTTGCTTTTTCGACCCGTGTCGAATTAGCATTTGTGTACTGGTTGCCTGTCCCCTTTGGGATGCTCAGGAGCAACTCTCCAATCCTCTGCTCGGCTGCGATCAATGCCGTGCTGACTTCCTGTGCCTCCTTGAGCGTCTGGTCTCGGATTTCCTGTGCAACACTCAGACGGTTGACCGTTTGTAGTTTGATCATGTATGCATTGAGTTTCGCCTTGCCTACGAGGACGAACTGCGTCAGGTCTTCAATTGTGTCGGGCAATTGTGCTTTTCCGAAAGTTTGTATCTCGTTTGCCATTCCTCTCCTTTCCTTTAGGCAAGTTCCTCAGCAAAAAAAATTGGCTTAGGGTCTTCTATGTCGAGAAACATAATCAACTTGCTGATTTCTTCCCTTGTAAAACTGCCGTTGTTCTGAAGTTTCCTCCAGAGTGTGGACTCGTCAATGCCCAGATACTCCGCTATCTCTTTGTTGGTTTTATGAGCACGGACCACTTGGACCTTGAACTCGGTATAGTTAAACATCCATTCACCTCCTTTCTATATAGCCAATTTGATTTTGCATCTCGTCAAAACCGTCTGCTTTTCGTCCATGTACTCGCTATGTGATTTCACTGTGCCAGTCACGTCGATATTGTTGCCATATTCAAACCCGACCAGACTGCCCGTCTTCCAGATAAAGACGTTACCATCGGCATCCTTGAATTTGTGAATGTAGACTGTCTCCGTGCCGAATCCACTATATGATCTTGTCTCAAAATGTGCTGAATTGACAAAACTGCATTTAAGTGTCAAGCGTTCGCCGATTTTGCCAACGTACTGGCTTATAGCCTTCTGGGCCTTGATTCGTGCCTCCTCTTTCTCCCGGAGGGCCTTCTCCTCTGCGAGCCTTTTCTGATATTCCGCCTCAGCCTTAGCCTGCTTTGCCTCTCGGCGAGCGTCAAGTTTCGCCTGATATTCGGGAGTGCGCTCAATCCATTTCCGCACGATCTGCCCTGTGCCGTTGCACTTATAGCAAACTCCAGCATATTGAGGTTTGACCTGTCCGTTGCCAAGCATTTCCATTGCTCCCCACCAATACTCGCCACGACCTTGACATTTGTCGCACGGAACAAACTCCTCGAAATGCTTACTGCCGTTTTTATCAATTTTGATTAGAGTCGCCATCGCACAACCTTTCCTTTCCTCATGTTTATTGTGGTGTGTGCTTTCCTATACGAAAGTTATCATACCATCACAGTCTGGGGGTGTCAATGCGTTTTAGAAAGTTTTCTTGCATCACATCCCATTTATCTTGCGTTTTTGCATTTCCGCATTATAATCAAATTACAAGGAGGTGCGCTTATGGAACTGAAAGATATTATAAGGAATAGACGGATTGAACTGGGTCTCACCATGAAACAAGTGGCAGATGCTGTCGGAGTCAGTGAGGGCACTATTTCAAAGTGGGAATCTGGGAACATTGGCAGCATGAGACTGGACAAAGGTCTGGCAATATCCAGAGTTTTGTCCATTGACCCTCGGACGCTTATGGGCCAGAGCAAAGAGGAGTTTGAGGCGGAACTGGACGAACGTCCTGACTCTGTGTGGGTCCCGGTCATCGGTCGGGTCGCAGCTGGATTCCGTAAGATCATGAATGAGGAGATCCTCGGGTTCGAACCTGTGGATTATGACCTTGCGGAGTCGGGTCGGTTCTTTGCGCTCAGGATCGCAGGAGACTCCATGGAGCCAGAGATCAAAAAGGGAGCGACGGCGATAGTCAGATGCCAGCAGGACGCAGACAGTGGAGACGTGTGCGTCGTCTCCATCGACAAAGATGAGGCAACGTGCAAGAGGATACAGAAGACGGACAACGGGATCATGCTCGTGTCTACGAATCCCGCATATCTTCCGAAGTATTTCAGTGCTAAAGATATGAGGGACGAGCGCATCACCATTCTGGGTCGGGTGATGGAAGTCAGAACTAAATTCTAAGGAGGTGCTGATATGCCGAAAGCGAAAAAAACAGCGTCCGGAAAATGGCGAGTCACTATCTACGATTACATAGACAGCACAGGAAAGGTGCACCAAAAGACATTCACTGCCGATACCAGACGAGAGGCGGAGCGACTTGCAACCAACTACAAAGACGGGCCGAACGTGTTTGACATGACTGTCGGCGAGGCTGTGGACGGCTATATAAAACTCAAGACCGCAGCACTCTCTCCGTCCACCGTCAGAGGATATAATCAGATTTATAAAAACCAGTTCGAGACCTCACGCTTCGGAGGAATCAAACTGGAGAAACTGGACAACACCATGCTCCAGAGGTTCGTCTCCGATCTGGTCGAGGATGACAAGTCTCCGAAGACGATCCGCAACATATACGGACTGCTGATCTCGTCGGTTCGGATGTATCGCCCCGGGGTCGTGTTCTCTGTCACGCTCCCAGCACCCAAGAAACCGCAACTATATACCCCCACGACAGACGAGATACACGCTCTCTTGGCTTCTATCAAGGCGGACCGTAATTTATACGTTGCAGTTCTTCTGTGCGCTTTTGGACCCCTCAGGAGGTCTGAGGCTTGTGCTCTGAGATATGAGGATATTGATTATAAGAAAAACACCGTCACGATCCGGCGGGCAAAGGTAAAAGACAAGGACCATCAATGGGTCGTCAAAGACATCCCGAAGAACTACACATCATACAGAACGATCATTCTGCCCCCGGATGTCATCAAGGCAATCGGCAGAGGCTTCGGCTTTATCATCGACGGGGTATCTCCGGATGCCATCTCGGACAGATTCAAGGATGCGCTCGTCGACTGCAGCCTGCCCCACTTCCGTTTGCATGACCTTCGTCACTATTCTGCGTCTATTCTTCACGCTATCGGTATACCAGACCAGTACATTATGCAGCGTGGCGGCTGGAAGACAGACCATGTCATGAAAAGAGTTTATCGGGATACGATATCCGATATCGAAAAGGAAATGAATGAAAAGATAAACAACTACTTTGAGAAGTCCATGGCACAATAGTGACCTAAATAGTGACTCGTATTATGGGAGAATGCCGTAAAATCAACGTCCGCAGGCAGTTTTAGGTGGGGTTCGATTCCCGTCAGCTGCTGAAAATCAAAAAACCGCATGGTTGACAGGAAAGTCGAGTTTTTCCCTCAACTGTGCGGTTTTTCCGTTGTTCCACATCTCTGCAAAATTTGCCCTTTTGGGTCGGAAATGACCCTTTTGGAACTCAAATAGTGACTAAAATAGTGACTAAAATTGGCATAAAAAAAGAGGGCACGGTCAATCCGTGCCCATATACTTAAGTATATTCACTTCAATTCATTGAGGCCAGCAGTCCAAGATTTTTTCCCGACCTCTCCGTCGACTTTCAGATTCCTCTCTTTCTGCCACGTCATCGTCGCCGTCCTCGTCTTGGAACCGAACTCGCCGTCCGCAGTTACTCCGACGATTGTCTGCCACACCTTGACCGCCGAACCAACTGAGCCATACATGACCAGAGGCAACGTCACAGAGATGGAGCACATCTCCACGACCTTCTGAGGAACCGTCGACGCAGATCCTCCACCTACATATCTGTAACAATGCTGCCATTTCCCTCGATAGTACGGAGTGACCGCAATCTCAGTCCCTTGGTCTCCTGTCTTGCTGGAGCCGTAACTCTGCCCACGTGCGTGGACGATCTGGTTGTTTCCGATATAGATTGCAGTATGGCCCGACGTGCCAGAGTCATGCCACCACAAAATGTCTCCACGGACAAGGCCGTTCCCGGTGTTGAAGTTGACCTGTTTAGTTACATCTTTAAACCCGTACTGGAGCAAACCCGACATATTGCCCGTGTAATTCACTCGGCTGGTGTCAATCGGGACCCCCGCCTGCTTATAGCTGTTGATTGCCAGAGACGAGCAGTCATAATCCGGTCCCCATCTGCTCTGCTGTGAATATCCGTGCGTCTTGTCATTTGCGATGTTTATCGCCCATTGCGTTGCGCTCTCAGGAATCGTCATTTCTTCTCCTCGATCTCATCATCGTCGTCCCAGTATTTCGCATCCGGGTCGTCCTCGTCTCCGTTGGACAGGTCGTCGGCGACCTTCTTGAGTTTTCTGGTGATCCATACGGGCATCGGGATGCCTGCCTGATCGAGGTTTTCGCAGACGCTTATGATCTCCATGATGCTGATATAGATTGCGATCCATGCGGGAACGTCAACCGGGAGAGCGATGGCGACTGAGATCACATATGCCACGACGATGACTAGCATCTCTCCAGACTTACGGAACAGGCCCGTCCTCATCTTGGTCGAGTCCCAGACGTTGTTGATCGTCGCTTGAATCCATCCTGTGACGATGTCAGCAGTCATTAGAACCAATGGCAGCAGGAGCACCCAATACCGATGTGTGAATGTTATTTCTGTGGTTATGTTCTCCATTTTGAACACCTCTCTTTCTTATATAAAAAAGAGCACCTCTGTCGAGATGCTCCAGCCACGGCTTATGCTGTGAATTTCTTATAGGACGCTTGCACGATGTTATCGTCTGTGGCGATATACACGAGCGTCGTGTTGATATTGGTGTGGCCCATGAGTTTCTGGATCTCTTGGACCGCCATCCCTCTCTTGGAGAGGTTTGTTGCGAAAGTACGACGGAACCGATGCGGGTGAACGTTGTCAACGTTGGCCCGATCTGCAAGGGAGTATAGCATCTTTCTGATCCCGCCTGCCTCAATCGGGTCATGGTTCCGATTGTAGAACAATGCGTCTCCGTCTTCCGTCCTGCTGTGGAGATATGCAAGGAGATGTTTCATGGCGACTGCTGTCGTGTATGTGATCCTCTCCTTGTTCCCTTTTCCGTGTACCACGTGGACCGTCAGCGTCTCGGGACTTACGTCCTGCACTTTCATGCTGACCAGTTCTGATACACGCACCCCCGTCGACAATAGGAACTCGACCAGTGCTCTCTCTCGGATGGTCTTGCAGGCACTCCTGAGAGCGTCGATCTCTATGTCTGAGAATGCCTTCCGGATCTCTTGATGGCATTTGATCGGTTTGAGTTGCAGGATCGGATTCTTCGGAATCAGTTCCTCGTTTGTCATCCACTGGAAGAATGCGGACAGGTTCGCCCGCTGGTTCTCACGTGACTGATCAGAAAGTCCTCTCTCCATCTCCTTGGCAAGGAAGTACCGCACGTCATAGGCATTCATTTCCTTGAATGGTTTCCCTACAACGTCCGATAGTTTCCTGCACGATCTGACGTATTGTCTCACCGTCCCGCTGCTCTTGCCGTCTACGACCAGACAGGCTGCATACTGTTTCAGGATATGCTCGTTGCCGTTGTCGTATGGTTCAAGGCTCGTGCAGCGTTCTGTGATCTCATACTCTGTCAGGACCTTGGTCAGCACATTCGAGATCAGGTTGACTTGCTCCGGGGTGAAGTGGTTGACCAGCGAGGTCTCGACGCTTCGGATCAGACTCATGCGATAATCTTTGGACATAAAAATAACCTCCTTTGACGATGCAAAGCAGGCATGGTACAATAGACCTTGCCTACGGGTGGAGTCGTGCGCTTTGATTGGTAGTCTGGAGCACGGCTCCTTTTTTATGTGGTTTCTGTCTAAATCATATCCAATTCTATCCCATGAGTCAATTTAAATTTGGTAGCGAAAAGCACCCTTGAAAATATAGTTCTTCATTGCGTTTGCAACGTGTGATACTACAATACTGTACTGTAATGTCTCGCCCATTGACTCCCTGTGATATGCTGTCCATAGGAGGTGATTATATGGCAACGAGGCGCAGAGACTCAGGCGGCAGACCACCGTATGGATCAGAACCAGAGTTCTTGTCTGAGCGGTTGAATCTGTCCTTGCCACATGACTTGAACGTCCGACTTAATAAATTCTGTGAAGATGAGGAACGTGCAAGGTCATGGGCAGTCCAGAAAGCATTGGACAAGTGGTTGACCGAACGTGGTTACTGATTATCGGGCGCATCGTAGTGGTGCGCCTCTTTATCCTTATTCCATCACCTGAATTTCACGTTTCAGCAACTCTACCGTGTTTTTAACTGCCTTGGTAAGCACTTCAGCGGGGATGTCGACATCATACACCTCACCGCTTCTCGCCATTCCTGCGGCGACACAATCACAGATCATTTCGATGACATCGAGCATGTTCACATCATCAGGACAATGCCTTTTCAAGTGATGCCGCTCAAGTTCATTGTAGTGAAGGTTTGACCATTTACCGTCAAAGAAGTCCATTTTCCCCTCTATCGTGTCACACAGATCACGATAAAACATAGACCTATACGGTTCTCTCAATTTTGTCCAATCATGGTAACGTACCCGCTTATTCAGCATCTCCGAAAACTGATTTGCAAGTTTTTTCACATCATCAACGTGATCATAATTGGCAGAATTGAAATCCTCGATTGTAGGCACACCTTCTGCGACTCTTGTATCGCCTTCTGTATGTTTCTTAATTGTTATCATTTAACCTCCATACAACAACAATAATATAGTACATTATAACACGTTACAGTACAGTGCTACGTTACGTAAAGCACCCTTTAAGTTAGTCGTAATACTTAGTTAAATTGCCCTTTAAACTAATTGCATCAGCCTGATTTCGATCTCATCCAGAAGCCGTTTAATCAGGTCGATCAATTCTGACGAAGTAAGTTTCGCGATGTCCTCATCCGTCATAAACCTCACCCGTGATCTCTTCATACTCTTCTGCAGTGATCCATCCGCGCTTGACCGCATTTTTCACAGCCTTGAGTTTCCAGTCTCCCGCATCGTAGTAGCCTTTAACAAGGTCGAATCTTTTTGAATGCTCATTCATAGATCTCTTCCTCCTCATCGTCTGAAGGGTCTTCAAGATTCCCCATCATAATATTGTAGTCCTGTACAGCTTTGTTGTGCACCGCGACAGCCTGAGCGTATTCCTGTTCAGCCTGCTGTTCAAGCGTCATCGATAATTTGTTAATTCTCATTTTTTTACCTCCACAGACTATCGTAGTAGTCCCTCATGCGTTTCAACAGTTTATAACTGTTGCCCTTTTCGGCGTTTGTACACCAACTATGGAAACATTCGTCTGCTTTGGCTTTTGTGATTTTCCCCGCCTTGGCGAGATTCACCAACCTTTGCAGTTTCTTTCTTTCGTGCTTTACGCTCGCACTGTTCAATGTCATCAAGATTTTACCCGTGGAAGTAATCCGATATTTAAACCCGAGAAAAGTAAAACCCTTTGACAATGGATTAATTTTAGTTTTGGATTCATGTACTTCAAATCCAATCCTACCTAGATTTATTTTGATTTCTTCAAGCGCGCTTTTTAATTCTTCGCGACTGTTATGGATGATTAAAATATCGTCCATATATCGCATATAGTGCTTTAGATGTAAACGTTCTTTGCAGTAATGATCGAGGTCGTCCAGAAGGGAGATGCCTGCAATCTGAACCATTTGCGATCCGGGATTATATCCGACATCATTTACATACTGCGTATCCAGAACATTGCACACCATATCGTATACATCATCGGTCAGATATCTTCTGAATTTTGCCTTCACCGCATCGTGACGCATATTCGGGTAGTATCCTTTAATATCGACCTGTAAAATGTATCCATTTGTTTGGTAATGGCTGTAAAAGTTCCATAGATGCTTTTTCAGCCGCGCTCTGGCGTAATCAATGCCTTTTCCTTTTTGGCAAGCACAATTATCTAATATGAAGGAATTGGTCACGGATGGATAAAGAACATTATCATTTATGCTTCTCTGGTACACCCGATCCTTGAATCCGATGCTTAATCCGTCACGTTCTTTTGGATACATGATTTTGATCGGTTTCGGTTTGCAATTCTTCCATGCGCCGCTTTCAAGTTTTTTATTCATCCTGTCGGTTTCCGTCACAGCATTTATCATATAGTGCTTAGTAGATGGTTTCCACCCAACACCAAGCCTGCATTTAAGCGCCGAATCCCACAGGGCGTCATATCCTGTTATATTTTCGTTATCATTCATCCTTTATGTGTATAGTCGGTCAGGCTCGAAAGTCCCCGACATCATATTGGTATTGTTTAGCCTTTCGGCAGGGATTTCAGTTCCTTGTGGTACGTGCGTCAGAATCTCCAATGCTATGCACTGGCACTGTGTTCTTACATTTCGCACAAGCGGAGCGAACCTATTCGCGTTGCTAGCGTTGTTGTTGTTGACATTGCCGCTCGAGTTGACATTCCACGTATTATTCGCATTGCCGCGATACGCTGACCGCAACCGAACGTTCTGAGTTATAACTTACGTCCCATATTGTTTCGCATTCGCCTCATGCCACTTGCGGATCATCGCGCATGTGTCAATCGTCATCTGCGTCCAGTACCTGACCTTCTTTCCCTTGAGATGGAAAAGTCTCCGCGCAAGATTAATTAAGCCAATTAATTCATTGCACTTGGCGATAGCCTCTAATTGATACTTTTCGCGGGTTTTCCATCTTCCGTTGTCTTGCCTGACATATATGTTATTTCCAATCCATACATCAAGATATATCTGCTTCGCGCACTCAATTATGTCATTTGTTAACGATGCACGATATTTCGGGTCGAATACATTGTCGTTGTCACAGATCTTGATCGTGTGGAGTGCTAAGTCTAAGGCTTTTTGAGCCGTTTCTAACTGGCGGTTTGCGGGAGTGTCTGGCACATTTCTTTGTCCGACATTTACTGCCATTGTCCTGTTTTCCTTATGCGGAGGTTATTCCCCGCATCCAGTGGGTGCGGGGATCGAACGAGTCCATGAGTCAAATGACCACAAGCGGAGCGAACCTAAACGCGCCGCTAGCGGAGTAGCCGCTGACATAGCCGCTCGAGGAGACACCCCACGTATTATACGCATTGCCGCGATACGCTGACCGCAACCGAACGTACTGAGGCGAGGTGTGATTCTCAACGGCATACGTTACATAATGCGGATCTGCTTTATACCACGGTGCGGGTTCTGTGAGTCCACTTCTGCGTCTCCAGTATTCATGCACTTCACCCTCTCCAGCATGCTGAACAGTGATATACATTTCTTCAAGAGACGGGAGGAAAACCTTGTCGAAGGTGATGTCGGGCGTATTCCCCCCAATATCGTCCTGCACCGTATTCGGGTATGTAGTCACCTTTACTTCCTTAAGCGAGTCGACAAATTCCTCTGACCATCCGGAGAGATATCCCGCCTTTGTCGTCAGCTGGTCGGGAGCGATGTCCCACTCATCCTGTGCCGTCCACCACGCACCAACTGCGGCGGCAGAGTTGAGATACTGCCTGAGAGCAGAAGTTTTCCACCTGTTCCACCCATATGCGGTTTCCTGCATCGAATTAAGGTTTCCATTTCTCGCAGACGCTTTAACGGTTCCAAGACTCGTTCCGGCTGCCGTGAATGTCGGTGTGATAGTCTCGAGAATCGTCTTACCGTCTGCCGAATATGTATAGATTTTCCAGTTGCTTTTTGCCTGATCGGGTGCGCCGTAGCATCCTGCCACTCTGCCACCCTCAGGGACAGCCTGTGTTGTTGTAAAGCAAACAACGTCCCCCGCACTGACATTGTTGCCCCAACTAGACTCGATTGTGAAATAGTATGTGCCTACCGCAAGACCAGACGGGCATCTGAGAAAAGCTCTCTGATGTGAAAACTGAACCCCAAACGGGTGCGCAAAATGTGCCTGCAAAAATGGTCTGTCAGTTAAGATCTCGCCGTCCTGAAGTTCGACCGATCCGATGTGGTTCAACTGAAACGGATTGGTGTACTGTGTGTTATTTGCCGCCACATCTTTCCACGTGTCCGTAAACTGATCACCTATAGCATACGCCTGCCCGAACAGACCAGACTCTGCAAGATTTGCAAGCCCCGCCCAATCGCTTGACAGTGTATGCATAGCCTGCGCCACCATTACTTCAAGCAGTGCGTTCTGCTTGTCCATCTTTGCGGCAAACGTTTCATCAAGAATAATAGGTTTTGTCACTGCGCTCATGCTGACACCTCCTCATAGGTAATATTGATTTTTCCATCTACTACAGACAAACCGATGTTGCCAAAATCTTCCTTTACATCCGCTACATCATCCTCAACCGCAGTTAAACCGTCCTTTACGGTCGATAATTCACCCCCGACTGTGACCGCTGTCCAGTGTGTGCTGTCCCATGCCTCTGCCGTTGTGATGGCTGTGGTGCATTCGTACAACTGACCGGAATACAGGCAATAGTCTCCGACCTCATATGTCGCTGTATTGTCATAAGCAGGAGCCAAGGATGCCTGTGCAGCTGCTGACGATGCTGCGGATGCTGCCTGATCAGCGTAGTATGATGCGTTGTTCTGGTACTGGTCAGCGGTTGACGGTACGTCCTCACCGTTGATCTGACCGACCGCCCATGCCTCGGATGTTTCCGCATAACCCCTCGCTGCTGCGATGATCTGCACGGCCTCGTTGTCCGGATCGTCATCCACATAGTCGTCTGGCTTGGAGCGTTCGCAGATGTGTATCCTGCCCTCATAGGTCGTGATGCTGGCAGTCCCATCCGTCACCACGATATAGACCCTGAGTTCTCCATAGGTCTCGAAATAAGTATTTGGGATGTGACCAATGATGGAGTATGACCCATCCTCATTCTGAGTGATGCTCTCCGGGACGTATGCCTCGGCCTCCTCCTGCCCCCGGACCCAGTAATGGATCTCACACGAGGTCACAGCGACGGGGACGACCGCCTCCATTACGTGGCCTTCGTCGTACTGATATGCGTCTGCGGGATCTGATGCCCGCCTTTCCCCCGTCTGATAATGATGGAGGAAGTCGAAAACTAAATTCGCCATGTTTGTGTCTCCTTATGTGTTAATGAGGATTGTATCCCCACGGCAGTGACGAGTGGACTCTGGTCAGATGTCCGCTCTCTAAGTAGGACCCATAAAAGTCGATGCCAGTCTCACCAATGCCAAAACTGACTGCATATTCGTCGGATGCCTGCGGATTGTCTTTGACTGTGGCTGCAATATACAACTGCGGGATCTCGTTCCTTGAGGTCTGCCATAATGTCATCTCAATCGTCAGATAATCATTATTGGGATCTCCGTTGATGTATCCGCCGATCTTGAATGCTGGTGTATCCTGCCCGGTGGTCTGATCCTCATGCACTCCAATGTCCATAAAAAAGTTGGACGTGCTGTCCTCGTAGGTCGCTCCCTTTATCTTCCCGGAAAATTCTGCATTGCCATCCTCGTCGAGTTTGAAGTTCTTCGAGTCCACGCAGAGCGTGTTGGCGATAAACTTCATGATCCCGTCCTTGATGACGATATGCTTGCTCCTGTCGGACATATCCTTCGACATCTTGGTTGCGACTTCCTTCTTCTCGTTGCTGGGAGGGAGCGTATCGTTCCCCGTCACCCATGCCTTGCCGTTTCGGACTCGGACTCTGACCTTGTCTCCCGGTCTGGCAAAGACGCTCATGGTGGCGGGAGTGTCGGATATTGGTGCTCCTGTCAGTTGGACATATGCCACACCGTTCTCGACTCGTGTGACCGTCGCCGTGTAGTCCGTGCCCGTCGATTTCTTTATGTCCTTCTTAAACTGTTTAAAAAGGTCTCCGATGCTGCTCAAACAGCGACCACCTCCTCACTAGTCCTGCATCCATAACCCAGTTCAATCGTCTGGGATTTGATGCGGAACGTTCCGTCAATCCCTATCCTCGGCAGATGCAGTCCGATCATGTCAGTGACGACCACGTCCGGGAAAAATCGCCTCGAATATGAGACCGTCCTCGCCGGGGACTGGTTGTCCCTTAATATCCTCATGGCATACTCACCAAGCGACTCGTTGGCTCCGATTGAGGACGCTTCGTCCTTCATCCAGACTTGACCGTTCCCGCCTCGATTCTCCCGACGTGCTGCCGTTGAGACGTGGCTCTCCGGATCGTCATCTATGTACTCGACATAACTGTCGCCAGATGTCACTCGGATGCAGTTGGGAACACTGAACCAGTCCTGTGAGTCCGTCATTGCCACCTCGACCACGTCATTGTATTCAGTGTCAAACACTTCCACTGGTTCAGTGCTCGGACCGCAGATGTGAATCGTGCCGTTGCCCTCTATCCGCAACCGCCATCCGATTGCGTTGAGGATCAACCACACCACGTCCAGATTGGTCATGTCGTCCTCTGCCACGATTGCCTCCTCAAGGCTAGGACCTTCACCGTCTACAACAACGGGAGCAGGACCGACCTTGAGCAGTTCCGCAGCCATCTGCGCTGCGTCCGCCCCAGCAGGAGCATAATATCCTCTCTGCACGAGGATGTCCTCAACTGGCTTGAGCACCGAATAACACTCGACCTGATACGTGATCCGCACCCCGTCGAGCGTTCTCTCCGGGACTGATGCCAGTCCAGTGAACAACGGGACCCTTGCCCCGCTCTGCTCCTGTCTGGCCTTCAAATAGACTCTGACCCAACACTCTCCCGGATTTTCCGTCATTGCCAGATCCGCCGACTCCATGAGTCCTGAGTCTGTCTTGTCTATCGTTCCTGAGACAAAATCAAAGGACCCCATATCATTGAATGACATGGGGTCGACTTTCTTCAGTTCATAGAGTGCAGAAAAACCACCTCTCCAGTCCATCTCTGCCCTCCTTACTCGTCAATTGGATGCAGTGAGTTCCACATATCCAGAGTCATTCCGACAGGCTCAGACGGGTCGATTGCCTTAATCGTCATCGAGTACGTGATTGCCTTTGTGTCGTAAGACTGCGACTCACTGATCTGCACGTCGGCAGTCAGCGACGATCCGTCCGGAGTTCGAACGTGAGCAACTCCTGCATATCCTGCGAGGTCTCTGATCATCAGCTGCTTGTCGAGGTCGTCACCCCTCACGATGACCGTTCCCGCTGAGAGGTCTCTCGTGATTGCCGGGTTCCAGTCGCCTTGGACTGCTCCGCCCAGATATGAGGTCCTCTTGAAATCTTTGTTCCACGTATTGCTCAACGTCAGATTATACGGGAGCACGATCTGATCACCGTCCACGTCAATGACGAGGTTGTTGTCCTCAAGGATGTCCCCGTCAACATAATCGGCATCATACCATCCAAGACCGTCCGCAGTGGCATAGTCTCCATTTGCCGTAATCGTGACGAGCCTGTGACCACAGAAGTCACCGAAAGCGGGATATGGGTCGACGTATGTCTCGCCGAATGTTGCCCCTTTGACGATCAACTCAGGCTGGTCGGCAGTGATTCTGTATATATCACACGTGTCGTTGGCTATAATGCCTGAGACTGCAATGGGTTTGATTTTAGCAATCCTTTGTACCTTGTCGACGACCACTTCAACCCCCGGAACGGTGGATTTATGGGTCCATGCGACTTTAAAGAGATATTTGAGGCTTGCTGTCTGGCCATAAACATCTGTGACGGTTGCGACCATGTAATAGTTCGCACCGTCATCCAAATGCCCAACCATATCGTCCACCGTGATGGTGATAGGCTCCTCGCCATACTGGCTGAAAGTCGCAACGATCTCTCCCGCATATCCATCAAACGTTGTGTCGTCGGGTCTGTCGAGATGATAATCGTCTGCTCTGATGATTGTCAGTGTTGTCGTCCCGGTGTTTCCTGCTCCTATAATGGTAGCAGTGAACGGCATGACCCAGATATACGGGTCAGCTGAAAATGCGTAGGTTTTCGTCTCCTTATGTATCTCATATGTGTGCTCGTCAATATCTACACGGGTTACAGTGTTAATGCCTCCGTTTGAATTATATAAATCATACAATTCGGAAGTCATTCCGCCGGGTATGTAAACCACGTTCTGCGTGTCATTTATGCGGATATTAGTCATAACACCGTCGACATACGTGGTGATCTGATCATGGTCACGTTCAGTATAACTTCCACCACCATAGATGCTTGATGCAGACATTGTGATCGTTATCGGGTCCGCCACATACAGACTCACCGGATCGGACCATGCTGTCTGCAATCCGTTGGTTGCCGTGACTCTGACTGCCAGATAATACGTCTGCCCCGTCACCCACTCACGGTCAATCTCGATGCTTGACTGCGTCTCAGCGTGTGCGATCACGTCACCATAGACAGGTTCGTTGTTCTCGAACGTGACGAGTGCAATCTCCGCATACTCCTGAGCAGTTCCGTCTCCGCCGAATGCCCACCTTGCGACGAGCGTCCCGCCTGCATTGATTACACTCTTGTTGAGTGTGAGTGCGGGTCTGTCCGGGACAGTTGTCAGATTATATCCAACCATTTCGGACCACGGGCCGACGACTTCATTGTCTCCGCTCCCGTCTATCAGTCTGACTTTGAAAAAATACCGTTTTCCGACTTCAAGTCCTGCAATTATCCAACTGGTTGTCTTTACATCCTCGACGCTATAATCAGAGGGACTGTCCGTTGACTCCCATGCATAGTCTTTGTCAGACCAACTTATCTCGGCCTTGGTTGCCTCAACCCATGACCACTCCCATCCGACTCTCACAGTCCCCTCGTCAGGTCCTTCTGTGACAGTCACGTTTGCAGGCTGAATCGCTGCTATATCATTATCGAGAGCCGTCTCAGACCTCATTTTCTCGCTTGTGATTGTCGTCCCGTCATACGTTCCGACAATTGCATAAGCACCGAAACAAGTGTGAGACCTTCCGATGATGTCTGGCACGTTGACCGTGGTCGTTGTTGTGCCGTGTGGCAGGATCGCCACGATGCGGTCGTTGCTCGGGTCGTCCTCTGAACGATAGAAGACTACTGTGGCAGCTGCATTGCAGGCGGTCGTCTCTGTGATCGTGATCGCCACGTCTCCCGTTGTTGCGTTCGGAACTGCGTCGATTGTTGGAGTGCCTAGTGCCCCGTACTGGGCGACCATCGCATTCGAAAACGCTGCATTATTATCGTCATCATGCCACGACTTGATTCTCACCCACAGGCACTCATCCACGTCCACAGTATTCTCGATATTTACAACGGCTTTATTATATGCCCCGTTTGGCTTGATTTCTATTGCCGTTGACCATCCGTCTGCTGGCGGAGTCATTGCCTCATCTGTGGGTCTTGCAATGACATATTGCAGAGCAATCATGTCGATTGGGTTCACGGTGTCGTAATCGTCTGACCACTCCGCCGTGATCTTGCTGACAGAACCGTTCGTCACTGCGCTCGCACTTGTGAGCACTGCGTCATTCGGGTCGCCATAGGAGTGTCTCGCTGATTGCCATTTTGATGTCCCGGCTGGCCCGACAGAACGAACACGGAACCATCTGACGAGGTTGCCCTCTGCCAGTGCCTCGGTGTCCTCGTTGATGGTCAACTCTCCTGAGGCTGCACGACTCACGATAGACCCCCATGCGCTCTCCGGGGGTGCTGCTGAGTTTCTAACGAAACAGGTCTGGGATTGTACACTGGTCAGGATTGCGGTCGACTTCGAGTCGTTCTGAACCGACCACGAGAATGTCCCACTGTTTGCGGACTCGTTCTCGTAGGTAACAGGCTGGACGGTTGGGATCACAGCAACCCACTTCCCACTCGTGGCCCATCCGGACCACTTGGGAGTGATTTTCTTTTTGCCGTCTTTCCATTTACTTCGACGACCTTGGACTCGGAACTGCCACGACTTGACCCCTGTCTGGTTGGTGAGGGTTACAGTCACTTGATTCACTGTGACGTTAACGGTCGTCCACGTGCCCCCGTTCTTACTGTACTGGAACTGCTGTCCTGCACCATAGTTCTGGTCGCCACGTTTCCATGAGAATGTGTAGGTGTTGCCGTTTCTAGCGATTGCGAGACCGGACGGGGCGGTCGTAGCGTCTTTCTTTTTCTTTGCCATTATGCCATCCTCAACTCTCGCTTAATTGTACGAGCGACGCTCATGGCGAATGCCTCGGGATCTGTCGCTCCGTCGATATTGTAAGTTTGATAAATGTTCCCGCCATTCATGTGGCGGTCGAACTCCTTGTCCATCTGTCGCCACATCTTATCAAGCGGAACCGCTGCCTCAGGTCCTTTCGAGTCACCGATACCAATGATGGTCGGATTCTTGAAAACACCACCTTCAGCGAACCACTTGACGCTGCTCTTGCTCAGTTCTGGATAACTGACAGAGGTCTTTCCGTCGCTGGACTTGGCCTCTTTCATGTTCACCGATATTACTGGCAGATAACCGTGGAGGGTCGGCAGTGTCCATGTGAATTTCATTTTCGCCTTATAATTGGCGACCATGTCTGTGACTGCCTTGAGAGCAGCCGTCAGAGACTTGGTTCCAACGGTCGGAATCTTCAAAGACAGGTTCTTGAAGATGCGGATCCATCCAAGCACTGTCTGCTTGACGAACTCATTCGCCGTCTGGATGCTTGAAACATCGACCGCAGAGATTTGAAGTTCTGCATCTGCCAGAGCAGTCGCCATCTCTGAGGTTGACCCTTTCACCGACTGGACTGCCTCGTTGTCCTCATCTCCGGAGAACAGACCTTTGACCCAATCCCAAACATTTTTTGCAGCTGTTTTTAATCCTTCGAGTGCACCCTTTGCCATCTCTCCAAAATCGGGCCATTCAATCTCGATTGAACTGAAAACGCTCGCCACTCCGTCCCAGATCGTGCTTGCTACACCGGACAAAGTATTCCATGCCGTTCTCGCTGCCGAATCCAATGACGGGATTGAGATAGCACTGGAGAAGAACCCAATCACTGACTCCCAGATAGTAGATGCCAGCGTCGTAAGTCCTGACCATGCCGTATATGCCAGTTTAGTTAATGACGGGAACTGGAACGTTTTCTGGAACCATGTCTTAATTGCTGTCCAGATCGTGGACGCTAATGTGGTCAATCCGTTCCATGCCTTTTTCGCCATCTCTACTAGCGACGGAAATGTAAAAGTCTTTGTGAACCACGTTTTGACTGCATTCCATATCGTAGACGCTGCCGTCGTCAGTTTATTCCAGACTTGTTTCGCTGCCTCGGATATGTCGGGCCACTTGAATGTCTTCGTAAACCATGTTTTGATTGCCGTCCAGATTTCAGACGCTACTGTCGTCAATTTATTCCAGACGAGTTTGGCAGCATCAGAAATATTGGGCCATGTAAATGTCTTAGTGAACCACGTTTTGACTGCGGTCCAGACTTCCGACGCTTTAGTCGTCAGTGCGTTCCAGACGGTTTTCGCTGCCTCGGAAATATCCGGAAACTCGATCTCACCAGTGAACACTCCAACGACGGTGTCCCAGATTGCGGACGCTGCCGTCTTCAGTCCTTCCCATGCAGTGGACAGCAACGTGACAACCAACTGGCCTGCTGCGCTCCAGTCGATATTCGTGATGCCCGTCCACAGTGACTGCAACAACGTGCCGACCCCAGCAATGAACGTCGGTATATTATCAATCAGTCCCGTTGCAAGGTTGGAGACGATGTCTGCTGCTCCCGCAATGAAATCAGGGGCCATATCCGCAATGAATGTCGGAATCTGTGCCAGAACTGCTGGAGCCTGCTTGGCAATGTTTGCGACCATCGGCATCACGTTGCCGACCACAAAAGTCTTTACTGATGCACCAAGATTCTTGAGGTCTGCGGTTATATTCTCACCCAGAGCAAGGTTTGCCAGTACGTTCTGGGCAGCTGCCTTCATGGCTCCGAACGATCCTGAGAACGTGGTCGCTGCCTCGTCTGCTGCCACACCCGTCAAACCAAGGTCTTCTTGTATAACGTGTATTGCATCATACACGTCGCCCAGATTGGAGATGTCATACTCTTGCCCGGACAATTTTGAAGCGTCCGACAGGAGCCTTTCCATCTCCTCTTTAGTCCCTCCATACCCCAGTTTGAGGTTGTCGAGCATATTATATTGACCCTTGGCGAATCCTTGGTATGCGTTTTGAATGGACTCAAGAGGTGTGCCCATTTTCGCAGCGTTGTCCGCCATATCCATAATGGCTGTGTTGGCTGCCTCTGCTGCTTTCGCAGTATCTCCGCCGAACGCTGCTTTCAGTGACGCACCGAACGAAACTGCCTGCTCTGCATAATCATTCGCCGATATTCCTGCCGACGCTGCCTCGTAAGCATATTCTTTGGCAGCAGACGCAGCGTCTCCATATAGCGTCTCAAGACCGCCGAAACTTTGCTGGAGGTCCGCTCCTGCGTTGAGCGTGTCGCCGATCAGCTTGCCGACGCTGACCACAGCGAGCACCTTTTTCACTGTGCCGATTAAGTTCTTTCCGAACAGCGAGCCAGCCTTTTCTCCTGCTGACCCTGAGTCCGCTCCCAGTTCTTTGGCAATCGTGGCTTGAGATCCCTTCATATTCGGGACGATAGTGACTGTCGCTCGTGCGACCTCTGTCATGCCAGCCACAGGAGATCACCTCCTTCTGCTTTTTATCCATTCACGCATCTCATCGAGAGGCAGTGCTCCTTTGCCGATGCGTTTCTTGTCTTTATCCTGTCCGGGCCTCTTATACGGATCTGGCTTGCGTCCCGGTTTGTGACTTGCCATCACTCTCAGTTGAACGTTGATGACTTGCAATATGTCGAAAATATCTGCCAGAATCTCGTTTGTCTTTTTTCTGGTCGACCATTCGGAGATCTCCGGATTGAGTTCCTCTCCTAATGCCGACCCAAGTTGAATATTAGATAAAAAGGACTTGAGGGCACTCCATGACAGAGCACCCCCAACGTCTGACAACTCATGACCTGTCTCGGTCAATAAGTCTCGCTCAATCGCCTCACGATGTTCAAAAACAAAGTTCGTGAGGCTTATTATTCCCCCAGATCAACTCCAGCAGCCTTCTCACTTTCTGCCTTCCACGTTGTGGTGAGAGTCTTCAAGTCATTGATTGCGAGAGAGTTCACAACGTCCTCCGGGATGTACTTCTTAAAGAACGCAAACTCGTCGTCCGCCTGTGCAAGTGCTCTCGTCTCCGCCAGTGTCAGCGATCCCATCAGTGGGATTTCATAAGACTCTTTTCCGATGTTGACCTTTAAGGTTGTGAGCGTCTCTTTCCTTCCAAGTGTAATTTCTGCCATGAGTTATCTCCTCCTTTTATTACGTTGTCTGTCCGTCGTCCTTAACAAGTACCCAGTGATCAGCAGTGATGGTCGAATCCCAGTTGATTGCCTCGTTCGGCTGGAACGCAACGTCACCCAGTTCAGAGACGAATCCCTTTGTGGTTCCAAGCATGATCATGTCGTCGCCGTCCTTCATGAGGAACAGGAATGCCTCCTCGTCAGAAGTCTCGCCCTGTTTGAAGTCGACCTTCACGAGTTTTCCGTGCTCTGCGGTCGCAGCTGTGACAGTGACCTTGTCTGCACCGAAAACCGTCTTCATGGCTTCTTCTGTGGTGTAGATAATCGGTGCACTGACCTGTCCTGCATCCTCGCCCGGAAGCAGACGCTCGATCTTGTTTGCCCAGTTCTTCAGATTATCTGAGGTTTTATTCGATGTGAACGTGATCCCGTCCACAGAGATCGCACCGACCTCCACCCATGCTGATGCGAGTGTCTCTCCCGGATAGGTCGGGAGTTCAGTTCCAGCGGGAGCATGATAGAACATCCCGGTGGTTCCTTCTTCGGCATAGTTACCAATGCCAAGATTTACGTTATGAGTCATTTTTTATACCTCCACGTGTTCAGTATGTGCCACCACGGAGAGCCGTGCGGAGCACATTGCCAATTCGGGTCTCACGGGGTCAACACCCCACGACCCGCTCGTGTTTACGTCAACGTGACGGATGTCCGATGTCTGGAGTCTCGCCACGGTTTTCAAAATGCCGACTGCCGTCCTCAGTATCTCGTTGGCTTCGCCCTCATACTCTGCTCTCGCATCGAGTACGATTCCGAAGTTGTTGATCGTGTCCTCGTCTCCTCCGTCTACCTGAGTGACTAGAACGGACGGGACTGTGAAGTCCTTCGGAAGTGGTCGGCAGTAGGTTGTTATATACGGGGACAACGCTTGTCTCACGGTGTCCTCGATGTCAATCATCCGCTCAATTCTCATCAATACACCGCCTTTGATAAAGCCTTGTTTTCCGTCTCTGCGATTATAGATGCCCGGTCTGTGGTGTATACAAAAGTCATATTTCGTTTTGACCCGTATGCAGTTACTATCCGGGAAGACATCTTAAAGCCTGTGCTTTCTGAATCGTTAAGGTCGGCATTTGCACGGCTTTGAATGTTGCTGCCTGCCTCCTCGCACACTGCCTGCGCTCCCGCAGAACTAAGGATCTCCTCGAATCCGTCAGGATTGAATTTGATCTCAATCTGTCTGCCCATTAACCGGACCACCTCCTCAGAGTGCACTGCACATGAGCGAGGTTTCCCGCTGATGGCCAGACCCTCGGAGCACCGTCAATCGTGTAGACGTTCCCGTCGTACTCGATGCGGTCGCCCTCTTTGACATCCGATCCGGGTGGCAAATATGCCGTCATCCCGTCAAGGATGCCAAGCACTCGCCCGTCCTGTGACAGGTCCGTCGCTGCTGGTTGGACAGAGCATCCGGAGATCTCCAGAGACTCAACATGGTCCCAGTCTGGAACCTCTGACCCTCTGATGGTCTTTGTTCCCGGTCTCAGTCTCGTGACCGTCTGTCTTGCGAAATTAGGGAGCATTTAGAACACCCCCCTCACTCTGTACGGTGACAGCACCTCTTTGGAACTGTCCGGGAGCGTCGTTGCACTCGCACTATTCACCCAACTAGCGTTATAGGTGACGGAGACTCCGCCTGCTGCCTCGGACGTAATTCCGTTCGAGGATGCAGTCGCATGAGTGACTCTGCTGGCGATCAGTTCCTTGAGTTCGTCGATGGTGTCCTCGTCCACTCCTGCCGTGTACGTCACCTCTATTGGTGAGTACCTCTTGAGCGTCGAGAAGTCCACGTCATAGACTCTCAGGATGCCGTTGCTCTCACAGGTCGCCATGTACGTCTCGCCGTCGATGGTCACGGACTCGATCTCAGTCACATAGGCAGCAGGCAACTGAATCAGCAAATCACTGTAATTCCTTGTGACCCGCTTGTCGTTCATGAGGACGGTCATCTCGCAGGATGCGGATGGATAAACGTGCCACCCGCAATAATTCCGGACGGCAGCGCAGGCAGACTTGATGTTTGGAGCGATCCGAACGTCGCCAGCATATCGGTTGGCTGTGAACTCGTCGAACTCCTCGTCACTCAGCATATCGGGCAGAGAGTCAAGTTCTGTCAGTGTATATCCCCATCTGGTGCGTACACTCATTTTGTCCCCGCCTTCCTTTTCTTGTTGGCAGGCTTGACCGCCTTGTTAGACGGTTCGACCGCCTTCTTCAACTCGACAGCACCCTCCGGGACATCGTTGTCCTCAAACTGATACTGTTTGCCGTTGTATATATACTGTTTCAGCATTATCGGTTTCACCGCCTTTCAATAGCGGGAGACCCTTGGGCCTCCCGTTGTGTTGATCAGATTACTGTGATGCCTTGGTCAGTTTCTTGAAGCCTGCCGGGCGACGGACAGCGAGTGCCAGTCTCTCCTCTGCTCTGATGGTCATCAGGTTCTTTACGAAATCATCCTCGTTGGTGTTGACCGCTTCAACGCTCACACCGCCATTGGTGACGACGCTTGCACAGGTCTTGAACGCACCTACGACGACGGTTCCGGAAGTGATGGATGCAGAAACACAAACCGGGATTCCCCAGATATTCGGGATCGACTGCTCTCCGAAGTATCCGCCACCATAGTA
>Ga0326511_10000560_pt1 | contig 32525 bp, 24 predicted proteins | sample 0_2496_0518_D_FD_203701 | JGI IMG/M metagenome (GOLD analysis project Ga0326511, IMG submission 203701) | Bovine rumen microbial communities from UC Davis, California, United States - 0_2496_0518 | ecosystem: Host-associated > Mammals > Digestive system > Stomach > Rumen | place: USA...
ATATATAATATATAATATTAAAATTTCTCCCTCGCAAAAAATCAGGAAAAATAGTGAAAAACGAAAAATGTAAATGTCAAAGTGAAAAAGTGAAAAACTGAAAAAGTGAAAAACCTGCTGCACCAACAAAAAGATAAAAAAATATCGGCTTTTTCTTGTAAATATCATGAAAAATGTTTACCTTTGCACCAAGTTGCAATAAAGACGTTTGCAGCGGAATTTGGGGCTTAGCCATCCCGAAAATTTTCTATGGTGCACGAGAAAACTTTTCATGGCGTAGCCCAAAATAGGTACAAAGGAACAGGTTTTAAGGACGAGGAAAGATTTTTACACCCTTAAAACATAGTAATATATGGTATATAAGTATTTGTAGTTCTCGCCATTTCGCTCAGGGGAAAACCCGATGCACTTTTAGGGAAAGAACACCCTCATAATAGGATTATTCCCTTTGAAACCTGGCGAAAAATGCCGTACTTTGCACCGTGACAAAGAAACAAAATATTCACCCTTTAACGAATAGGAGATACAATTATGAAGAAGATAATTACTCTGGCAATGATGATGATGGTAATGACTATCACAGCCAATGCAACCCGCCACTTGGATATTAACCACCCAAGAAGCGCAAGGATAAGCTATAATATAGCTAAGAACGAGGCGCTGTTTCTCAGTGACAAGATGGCCTACGAACTGGGGCTGACAGATGCCCAGTATGAGGCTGTCTATGAGATCAACCTGGACTACCTGATGAGTGTGAACGATCGCCGCGACGTCTATGGCTCCTGGTGGAAGCGTCGCAACGCTAATCTGAAGTATGTGCTGACGGCCTATCAGTATGAGATGTATGCGAAGAAGGCCTACTTATATCGTCCACTGGCTTGGAAAGGCGATGGTTGGACCTACAACATCTACAACCACTATGCCAACAAGAGCCACTTCTACAAGAGCGCTCCGAAAAGCTTTGCATCCTACAAGGGTGGGAAGCACAAGGACTACAGGACGACTTGGAGGAACACGAGCAACAACAATCATCACGTGGCTCAGCACACCAAGGGTAATAAGAAGGGACGTCCTGAAGGTCGGCGCTAACGAATGATGAATAGCCTCTATAATATGCCTCTCATGAGGACACAAGAGGGCGTGTCTGCTGACACACCCTCTTGTTCTCGAAAAACAAATGTTCAGGAAATGCCTGATATGCTCAGAACTTATAGTCCACGCCAACGCCAATCACGTAGTTGGTGCGCGAATAGATGTCGGTGCCTTTATAGGGAGTACCCAAATACTGCGACTGCTCCTTGGTGTAATCGCTGTAGATCGTCATGAAGTAACCCAAGTTGAGGCGAAGCTGTTCGGACAGGTTCACGGCACCACCCAAGCCCACGCTGTAGCTGTCGCAAGCAAAAGAGGTGTTCTGCTGATAATTGTCGGCCAGACCGTAGTCGGTGCGCTGGCCTCCGCAAGAGACGGTGAACTTGTCGTTGATGTCGTACTCAAGGCCCAAGAGGTATTCGTGGGTGCCTGCCGTCAGTTCGTCCTGACGATTGCCTGCCATCTTGGCGTGCTTGTCGTCGAAGAAATGGTACTCGGCAGTGGCACGAAGCTGAGGAGTAAACTCATAGCCTAAGGCTACGGAAAGCATGGCTGGCATGTCGTAGCGCGTCTTGGCGCCATCGGTATAGGGGGCAACCTTGTCGCCAAACTGTGCCAATGCCATCGCTCCCTCCAGATAGGGCACAGCAGCTGCCGTAGTCGGGTCGGTATTCTTGATCTTTGCATCCAACTGGCGGGTATCGTTCTCGGTGTTGATCTTGGTGCGGAACTCATAGCGGGCAGCCAAGGTGACGGGCCCCTGATGGAAGTCGACACCGACGATGGGTGCAAAGCCCCAGCCACGCTGAATGCAATCGAGCTGCAAATTGATGAGGTCGGCGCCACTCATGTTGGCTATCACGTGACCTCGGTTGTAGCCATCGTAGTAGTTGGCACGCAAGCCCACGGCAGCCGAAAGGAAGTCGGTGAGCTGGTAGCTGAAGTTGAGCTGTGCACCATAGATATATTGCTTACCCTTCATCTCGGAGTCAATGGTGTACTTGTCGGGAGTGAGAGGACCACCCACTGCTGCAGGCAGGGCTTTGGTGGCATCGAAGAGTTTGGCCATCACAAGGGCATTGAACATGGGGATGCCGTCGTCATACTTCACAAAGCCACCACTGCCCACGATGCCAATCATGGCCGAGGCGACCCAGCGGTCTTTCTTGTAGGCGGCAAAGAGGGCGGGGACAATCGGAGCCGATGCCTTTCCCTCGAACGTCTGGTCGATGCTATAGCCTGCATAGCCTTGGGGATAGGCTGGCAACACACCAGCGGGAACGGCCAGGAAGCCAGGTACCTGAGCCTCAATGTCACGACGCTGCCAAGGCTTCTGGAAATTGAGTGACAACTGCCATCCCTCATGCTGATTCCACACCAGACCGGCAGGGTTGGAGTAGGCAGCATCAATGTCGAACGAAGCACCACGAGCCATCATACGATCGAAGGCAATGTGATAGTTGGTGTTGGTCATCAGACCACCAGCCTTTGACACCATAACGAACAGAAGCGCAATGGCTGTCAGGGTTAAGGTTTTCTTCATCATTTCATTATATATTTAGTGAATTTGGGTACAAAGATACGAATTAATATTCAATCTACAGAATTATGGACGAAGAAAATACCAAAAATGGACAATTTAACGGGGATTTGATTATAAATCGATGTCGCAACCGATGCCAAGCACATGATTGGTGCGGGTGAACGAGTCAACTGTGGGCTGTGTACGGTTGTAGTCCTCATAGTCGGTCTGGAAGTAGGCGAACTTCAGCTTGATATTGTCGCGCACCCGATAGTTGAGGCCGAAACCGAAGCTATAGCTGTCGACCACAAATGACATATCGTTCATGTACTCGTCGCTCATGCCGTAGCGAGTCAGCTGTCCACCCAGTGAGACGGTGACGCGGTCGTTGATGTCCCACTCGGCACCTGCCAGCAGCTCGTTGGTGTCGTGGTCGAGCTTGTCCTGTGCGTCATTGTACCAGCGGGCATGCTTGTCGAAGAAGTGATGGAATCCTGCGTTGAGGCGCACATTGCTGATGGGAGACCACTGGGCGCCAAGGGTCAGCAACGAGGGCTGGTCTTCATTGACCTTCTCGCCATCCTTGTATTTGTTGACGGCGTCAATCTCGCCTGCCTCGAAAAGCGTCGACTCGTTCTTCATGCGCATCTGGGTCTTGAACTCGTACTTGGCGGCAAAGTTGAACTGGTCGTTGAGCTTGTAGTCGATGCCGATGACAGGGGCAACGGAGAGGCCCGTCTGATTGCACATCAGGTTGACGCCCTCGGAGTACTTCTGAAGACCATCGATGCTTGTACGGCTACCCTGTAGCTTTGCCAGTGTGCCCTCAAGTTGGGCGAGCTTGCCTGTCAGCTCGGCAGGAGCCGTCACACCCATGCTCTCATACTGTGCTATACCAGCCTTGACCTGGGCGATACCATCGCTCGCCAAAGCAATATTGTTGTCGATAGTGGCTGTAGCACTGCTCAGGAAGCTACCGAAATCAACGTAACCACCTGCCGTCTGCACCATGATATTGCTGATGCGGGCCCTGTAGGTAGCGTCGCCATAGAGAAGGCGAAGACCACCATAGACGGCCACCTTGTCGTTGATCTTATAGGCAGAGCCCAACTGGATGCCGAAGTAGTACTGACGACCCTCCATGAAGCTGTTCATGTCGTAGCCCGTAGCTCCGAGGGGTTGCAACATCTGTGCGATATTGCCCACCACACGCTCAAACGAGCCGAGGCCCTCGTCATAGGAGCACTTGCCACCACCACCAGGGATGGAGAAGTTGAATTGCAGGCTCCAGTCGCCTCTGTTCCAAGCGGCCTGAATGGAAGGTATGATGGGAGCGTCGGCAACGCCCTCGAAAGTCTTCTGGGTCTTGCCATTGTTCTTTCTACCCATAGCAAAAACAGGGTCGTTAGAGACAATGGTACGTGTCTGATGAGCATATTGCCAGTTGAGGCCGAGATGGAAGCCTTCGGGCATGAAAGCCACACCAGCTGGGTTGGAATAGACACCGTCGAGGCCGATTGCAGCGTCGCGGGCAGGATTTCTAAGAAAATCGATGCTTTGGTTAGTATTCGTGAGAATGCCACCTGCCATAGCAGTAGTGGCGGTTGTGCTGAGCAAAGCGCTTACCAGCAAAGTCTTAAAATTTTTCATATCCTTAAAACAATTCTTAAAAAATTCGGCTGCAAAGGTAAGAGAATTGTTCCATACGTCACTGTTAAGGCACACAAACTTAACAAATATTAAATAAAATTTGCACGATTCTTGCTCAGATGTGCAAGAGTGTGCAAAAAAAGGGCGTTTGTTTCTGCACAAACCCGCCTTGATTTGTGCAGAAACAAAGCCTGATTATTGAGCTAATTTACCAAAATAGCCAAGGCATACATCACGCCACTCACGGGCATCCTTGAGCTGCCACTGCATGCGCTCCTCCACCTCACGCCAGCGCTGCTGGTCAACAGTAGGACGGGCTTCGTTCCAGATGCGAACGAAATCCTCCACCTCGCCGACGCCTCGGTTGTAGCGCCATTGCAGCTCTTCCCAAACGGTGCGACCGCTATTGAGGCGGCGCGTCCAGGGGACACGATGGAACCAAAGCAGCAGATTCTCAGGACAGGTGTTGACGTCATCGTACCGCGAGCAATAGGGTTCGCGATACTGCGAAGTGGCATTGGAGCCCGTACTGCTACGATTGAAGCCGATGCTGTCCTTGTCTGCCTTATGGTAATAGACGGGACACCACTCGATGGGATAGCTGGCAATGAAGCCATCGGGCTCAGGGCCGAGGTGATGGTCGAAACGGAAAATGTGGTGCAGGCCCAGCGGCATCATGTAGTCCACGCAGGCCTCGCGAGAGCGAAGCATCATACTCAGGATGGTGCCCTTAGGGTCGGAGCCGGGGCCAAAGGTCTGAACGAGCCACTCCTCGGCAATCTCCTTGGAGGTGAGAGCAGGGTTCCAAGCCAAGCGACCGAAGGCATACCAATTGGCCTGTGAGAAGTGATGTCCGCACCAGTTCTTGTCGAGTCCGATGTTGGCAACGCCGGCAATGCCCTTGAGCTTGGAGGGTGAGACGTAGTTGAAGAACTCCTTCCACATAGGAGCCAGATAGACCAGATGACGGCTCTGCCCGAGGTATTCCTGGGTGATTTGCAGCTCTGCCATCTGGGTGGTCTGCCTGATCTGGTCGAAGATAGGGGCATAGGGTTCACGTGGCTGGAAATCGAGAGGGCCGTTCTTTGACTGCAGAATGACGTTCTCACGGAACTGTCCGTCGAGTTCGGCAAACTCAGACACAGCCTGCTTCACACGATCCTCTCCCTTATGCTTGGCACCATAGACAAACGAGCGCCAGATGACCAGTCCTCCGTATGGCTTCAAGGCATCAGCCAGCATGTTGGCACCATCGGCATGGGTGCGACCATAGTCGAAGGGACCAGGCTGTCCCTCGCTATTGGCCTTCACGAGGAAGCCACCGAAGTCGGGTATCTGCTGGTAAATCTCCTTGGCCTTGTTCTTCCACCACGCTTTCACACGCGGATGCAAGGGGTCGGCGGTATTCACCTCACCTAATGCCTTCGGCGAGCCGAAATTGACGGAGAGGAAGACTCGGATACCCCAGGGACGTAGCTGGTCGGCAATCTCTTTCACCTCTTTTATATACACACGCGTAAGCATCTTCGGTGAGGCATTCACGTTGTTGAGTACCGTTGCATTGATGCCAATGGATGCGTTGGCCATCGCGTACTGGTTCAGCAGCTCGGGGGTGTAGGAATGGAGTGAAGTGGACTTGTCCACCTTCCAGAAGATGCTCCTACCGGCATAGCCGCGCTCGATGGAGCCATCGAGATTGTCCCAATGATTCAGCATACGCAGGGAATAGTAGGGATGCGACTCTCCCTTCTCGCCACGCAACAGGGCGAAAGCGCCATAGAGCAAGCCCTGTGGGGTGCGGGCCGACAGACGGACGTTGTCCCTTTGGCCTGTGATGCGGTAGCCGTCATCGGCAGGCATTGCATCGTCGAGAGCCAACGTGGCCTGCTTTCCTGAATAGAAAAGGCGTAACAACTCGGCTGCCTTTCCCTCTGGACCTCTGACCTGAGCGGTTCGCAGGGTGTCATAACGCAGCCAAAGCCTGCTACCGTCCTCAGCATGGGCCGTGAGAATGGTCAGCAGGCTTGCAACAATAAAGCAAAATTTCTTCATGAGACGTGTTTCAAATAGTTTCGAATGTACTTTCGTGCCTGTCCTAAGCGGTATTCCACATTGCGGTATGGCAGGCCTGACTGCTGGCTGATGTCGGCGGCCTTCATGCCGTCATAGACATGGAGGCGATAGAGTTCACGGCAATCCTCAGGCAGTCTGGCAAGGCCACGCTCCAACTGTTCGGTAATGTCGCGGACAGAGAGCACCGACTCTGCCGATGCAAAGTCTGTCGACGTGCGCTGCAGTTCGTGCTCGGCATCAAGGCGCGAGGCACGGCGCCGGTACCAGTCAATCATCTTCCGGCGGCAGAAAGTATAGGCAAGATTGGGTAGAGTAGCCTCGATGATAGGCTCACGGATGGATAAAAGACGCAAAAAGGCATCCTGAACGATGTCTTCGGCTTGATCAATTCCACCGAGACGGCTGCCCACAAAAGTGAGCAGTTCGTCACGATGGTCACGATAATAACATGCTATGATTTCTTGGTTATTCATTCACGACTGGCTTGATGGTGCCGTCCTCGTTGTAGTAGAGACGCTGCACCTTGAGTGAGCGCAGATGTGTCACGTCGTTGGAGGGGACGCAGTCGTGATAGAAGAGATACCACTGGCCCTTATACTCCACTATGCTGTGATGGGTGGTCCAGCCTACGACTGGCTCCAGGATGACTCCCTGATAGGTGAATGGTCCGTAAGGATTGTCGCCTATGGCATAGCAAAGCAGATGGCTGTCGCCAGTAGAGTAGGAGAAATAGTACTTGCCATCCTTCTTGTGCATCCAGGATGCCTCGAAGAAGCGGTGGGGATCACCGGCCTTCAGCGGCTGTCCGTCCTTGTCGAGGATGACAACGGGACGGGGAGCCTCGGCAAACTGCAGCACATCGTCGCTCATGCGCACCACATTACTGTTGAGGGCGGGAGCATCGGGCTTGGCAAAGAGCTGGGTCTTATGATCGGGTGCCGGGCCAAGGTCAACAAGGCCATTGTCGTCGCCATACTTGCCAGGGATGGCAGCAAAACCATGATAGAGAGAGCGCCACCATTGCAGCTGTCCGCCCCAGAGTCCTCCAAAGTAGCAGTAGATCTGGCCATCATCGTCCTTGAATACGCAGGGGTCGATGCTGAATGAGCCACGGATAGGCTGCTCCTGCGGCACAAACGGGCCTTCGGGCTTGTCGGCAACAGCTACTCCAAGATGGAACACGCCATCGTAGCCCTTGGCAGAGAAGATCAGGTTATACTTGCCATCCTTCTCGACGACATCGTTGTCCCACATCTGCTTCTCAGCCCACTTCACCTGATCCACATCGAGAATCACGCCGTGGTCGGTAGCCTCATCATTCTCAACATCATTGAACGACAGTACATGGTAGTCACGCATCTGGAAGTGTCCGCCATCATCGTCGAAGCACTCGCCTGCGTCCCAGTCGTGGCTGGGATAGACGTAAAGGCGTCCGTTGAATACATTAGCCGAAGGGTCGGCCATATAGTCACTTGGGAACAGGTATCTTGGTAATTTTGCCATAGTATAAAACTTTAGATTTAAATGTATTACTTGTTTCTTGCTTCAATCTCTTGGTTAATCTTGTCGATCACCTCGTCGCTCAGCTCATACTTGGAGATGATGAACATGGCCAATACCAGCAGGATGGCAGGGATGATGCACACCAACCAGCGGATGCCCTCCTGTGCCAACGGGGTCTGCAGCTCCAGGTCGTTCATGAAGTAAGCACCGGCAGCGTTGCCCACCGACATCATGGCGAAGGCAGTAATGAAGAACAGGGCAATGACACGCAGAGGACGGTTGCGCATGAACTCGGTCCAGAGGTCGCTCACCTTCACATTCTTCGTCTCTTTCACATCCATCACAACACGCTCCTTAGTCTGCGAGAAGCAGAAGATAAGCAGTGCAAGGCCGATCAGCGAGTAGAGCAACATGGTATAGAACCAAGCGCTGGAGTCCTTTGGCAGCGTAGTAGCCTCCTCGGAAGGCACATAGCTTGTCCATGCCAGCACCAGTCCAGGAACGACACCACCCAAGGCCATTCCTGCCTTGAAGAAGATGCCTGTCAGCGCATTCACGATACCTGCGATGCGGCGGCCTGAGGTATATTCGGCATAGCTGATCACTTCAGGAATGAGTGCCCACATATAGCCTGTTGCCACGATGACACCTGTCGACTTGATGAACTGGGCAATGTAAACCAGCGTGATATTCTCCTTCACCGTACCCATCTTGCTGATGATGTAGAGCATAGCCATACCCACGATAGCCACACTGAGGAAGATATAGAACATGTTCTTCTTACCCACCTGCTTCTTAATGGCAGGCACCAGCGGCATGAAGATGAATGAAGGCAGCGAGCCAAGACCCATGAACAAGGCCATCTCGATAGGCAGGCTATCGGAAGAGGCGAAGATAGCCACAAGGATAGGCACACCTGCAGAGACACAAAGACCACCCACATTGGCCATAAACATACGGACTGATGTCAGGATGGTAATCTCGTCGGTGTCGCGGGTCAGCGAAGAGTTGAGGGCTCCGTAGGGTACATTAATTAAGGTATATAGCATCGACATGCCCACATAGGTGATGTAAGCATAGAGAAGCGATGGGGCAAAGCCATCCCAGAAACAGAGAATGGCCAGAATGGTAAGGGGAATACCACCCATCACCAAATAGCTGCGATACTTACCGAACTTGGGGTTATGCTTATCGACGAACGTTCCCACGAGAGGGTCCCACAATACATCAACCAGACGTACTACGAGGAACATCGTGCCTGCCAAGCCTGCCGACTTGGTGGCATCGCCGCCGAGCACATAAACGTCAGTGTAGAAAAAGAGCAGATACATGCAGATCGTCTGATAAATCAGATTCTGCGCCAAGTCGCCAGCACCAAACCCGATGCGTTGCAACCAAGAAAGCTTGTAGAAGCCTTTGTTTTCGTTTGTAGCCATATTATTTTGTTAATTTTTGTGCAAAGATAATAAGAATGCAGGAAAAAAACGTTTCTTTATGTTTCAGAAGACAAATGAAAATGTCTCACAAGGCAAAAAACACGGCTATTCATAGCAAGAAGAAACAAGAAAATGACTATTTTTGCAACATGATGAAAAATAAAGTTCTTACTATGTGTGCACTCCTGCTGAGTGCAATGGTGGGCAGTGCAAAGGTTCAACTGCCTCAGATCTTCCAGTCGGGAATGGTGCTACAACGAGGCATGACGATGCCTGTGTGGGGACAGGCCGATCCGAGCGAAGCCATCACGGTGAAGCTAAACAAGAAAGTATGCAGCACTACCGCCGATGCCAAGGGCTATTGGCGCGTAGACCTGCCTGCAATGAAGGCGGGTGGCCCCTATGAGCTGACAGTCAACGACCAAGTGCTCAACGATGTGTGGGTAGGCGACGTATGGCTCTGCTCTGGCCAGTCGAACATGGAGACTACCGTAGAACGGGTCTATCCGCAATATCCTGACGAGATTGATGCAGAAGCCAACGATCGTGTGCGCCTGTTTCATGTAGCCTATAACGCCAATGCCCACGGCGAACAGGCTGACCTGAAGCCCGCACAGGAGTGGCAGAAGCTGAACAAGACTAATGCCTGGCGATTCTCTGCTATCGGCTATTTCCTTGGCAAGCACCTGCAGCAAGAGAAAGGGGTGGCACAGGGAATCATAGAGAGTGCCTGGGGTGGAACGCCTATCGAGGCTTGGATTGCTCCCGATACCATTGCCCGCCACTATCCCGTGTACCATCGTCAGACGTTGCTCTATCAGAACGATGATTTCCTACGTGCACAGCAACAAGCCAACATGCTGGCTGATCGGCAATGGCAGCAAATACTCGCCCAGAGCGATCCTGGCTGTCAGAAGTCTGACGTGAAGAGTGGCATGCTATGGACCTCGCCATCGTATGACGATTCCAATTGGGCTGAAGTCAATCAATATGCCCTTAACGCCTATCCTTCGCCATTAGCAGGGCGTCGCCAATTCATTGGAACGATTTGGCTGCGTCAGCACATCCACATTAGCAAGGAACATGCGGGAAAGAAGGCTCAGTTGCTACTGGGTACCCTCTATGACTGCGACTTTACCTATATTAATGGACAGCAGGTGGGCAATACGGGGTATCAGTATCCGCCACGCCGCTACCAGGTTCCCGAGGGGCTGCTACGTGAGGGCGACAACGTCATCACCGTGCGTTTCATCAACAAGAACGGCATCCCTTACTTCGTGCAGGAAAAGCCCTACCGACTGGTCTTCGGCAAGGATGATATACAGCCGCTGAGCGAACAGTGGAAGCTACAGACAGGAGCCGAGATGCCTCGTGCCGAGGGTGCTGGCGTAAGCATCCAGAACCAGCCTTCCGTGCTCTACAACGGCATGATACGTCCCATTGCGCCATTTGCCGTAGCAGGCGTACTGTGGTATCAGGGTGAGTCGAACACAGGAAAGGCAAGGGAATACGAGCCGATGCTCCGTCTGCTCATGTCCAACTGGCGCGAAGCTTTCCAGCGCCCTGACCTGCCATTCGTCATCATCCAGTTGGCCAACTACATGGCTTTCTCTGAGAAGCCACAGGATACGGGCTGGTCACAAGTAAGAGAGGCACAGCGTACGGTAGCCACCAACGATGAACGTGCAGAATTAGCCCTGACCATTGACCTCGGCGAGACTGTGGACATTCATCCGCTACGTAAGAAGGAAGTGGCACTACGTGTGGCTCAATGTCTGGACAAGTTGGTCTATGGAAAGAAGAACACCGTACTGGCTCCCCAAGTAGTGAACTACGAAGTGAAGGACGGCAGCATCATACTGACAATGGACCAGCCGATGCAAGTGGCTGACGTGAAGTATTTCGAGGTAGCGGGCAACGATGGACGATTTACCAATACGACAGCAAAAGCCGAAGGCAACCGCATCGTCATTGCCTCACCCCTACCCCAACCTACAGCTATTCGCTATGCCTGGAAGGACAACCCCATAGGCGTTAATGCCTACAGCCAGGCCGGATGGCCTTTGTCGCCCTTCCAGTTAAGCGTGAAATAAGAATCGCCTACAAATTGACGGGTATCACGAGTTTGAATACAACGTTGCGCCCCATGTTGTAAACGCCTCTACGACCAGTGACTGTGTTTACGTCTGTGTACTTCAGACGATTCAAATGGCTCTGATAGGCTTTGTTCAGCAGGTTGTCGGCAACGACGTATAACTCCGCCACCTTTTTACCTTTCACCTGGATATCGGTGCCAGCCGACAGACTGAGCAGCGCATATCCAGGTGTTTCGGTTTCTGTATCGTCGGCACTGTAGATATGTGTCTGCTTCAAGTAGCAGTCAAGGCCTGCTGCCACGTAGAGATTGTTGAGAATCGAACGATAGACTGCATTTGCCGAATGATGATGTGCGATGGTGGCATGGGAATGGTGGGATATTTCCCACTTCAGTTCCGATGACCAGCGTGGTGCCGGTGTGAAGGGCAGGTACTTGGTATCAGGGGTAGCATTCATCCGCTGAGCATCGACATAGGAGAAGCTGTTGGAGAAGTGAAGCGAATGAATAGGATGAACGTCAAAGCCTGCCTCAAATCCCAACAAACGGGCATTGCTCTGGGTATAGGCATAGGTCAGGTAACCCGGTTCCATCTCCCTTGGCACTCGATGGGTGAAGATATAGTTGTCGATTCGATTGGCAAAAAGAGCCAGCTGGGCCGAGAGATAACGTGAGGTGAAGTCGAGACCAAGATCAGCTTGCAGGCTATATTCAGCCTTCAGCTGCTGACTGCCCAATTCATAGCGGATGCTACCCTCATGAACTCCGTTGGAGGCCAGCTCACTCATGTTTGGTGTACGGAAGCCACGGGCTACGTTCAGGCGCAGGTTGAAGTTGTCGTTGATGTTGCAGACGGCACCGATACTACCCGTCAATCCATTGAAATGGCGAGAGAAGTCGGAAAAGCGCTGATTGCCTTCCTCCATCAACTCATCACCATGCAGTCTACGATGATCATAGCGCAGGCCTCCATTTAGCGTCCATCTATCGCCAAGTGACTTGGTCGCTGTGACATAGAGGCCGAAGTCGAAGAGTCGGCTATCGGGAATGAGGAACTCCTCACCTTTGTTGTCCGACTGCTGGTACATGCCGCCAATACCCGATGAGAGTTTCAAACCGTCAAAGTCGTTGGTAACATAACGCAAATCATAGGTCAGGGTATGGAGCTTCAGGAATATGCCGTATTCGTCCATCGACTCCTCAAACTCCTGGCGACGATTCTGCTGATAGCCTATGATAGCCTTCAGATAGCCAGAGGAGAGGTTCAGGGAGTTGTCCCAAACTATTTTGTAATGTTTCACCTGCTGGAAAGGCAGAGCCTTGCCGTAGGTCTTGACGTTGTCAGAATGGCATTCCAGTTCGCCTGTCTCTGCATCGCGTTCGCCTTCTACAATGCCAGGTGTCAGATGGTAGGCTGTCCACACAAGTCGTGAGTGGCCCCACTCTTTGTTTACCCCCAGCATCAGCCTGCCAGAGCGTTGGCGGAACTGGGAGCCAGGCACATACCCGTCGTACTTGTTCTGATAGGCATGGGCCATCTTTTGGCTAAAGCGGGCGTCCCAGACGAGACCACCTTGCTGATGGCCTGCCATAGAAAGGTGGTACGCAAAGAGGCCGTTGTTAGTCTGATATTCTGTACTGAACTTTCCCTTGAGTTCTCCTTCTGTCAAGGTTGGGTCTGCATGCAGAATCACCACGCCAGCCATCGCGTCAGAGCCATACATCAATGAGGCGGGGCCCTTCAGGATTTCTACGGAGCCAACGCTGTTGCCATCGACTTCCACTCCATGTTCGTCACCCCATTGCTGCCCTTCCTGCCGCACTCCCTCACTCATCACCACCACACGATTGTAGCCCAGTCCGCGGATGATAGGTTTTGAGATGCTGCCACCTGAAGTCAACTGGCTGACTCCTGGCTGGTGACTGATGGCGTCAATGATATTGGTAGATGCTGTAGCCTTTAATACTTGCGGTGTCACGATACTCACAGGGGTGGTGGTGTGGCTCAGCTTCGTATCACCCGTCACACCTGTTACGGTCAGTTCGTTCAAATTCAGATGACGGAAGAACACGTCGGTCGAGTCTACCGCATGAATATGTTTGTTTTCTTGTGCTGCCACTACCATGCAAATACATAGCAATGGCAGAATGATATATCGAGTTTTCATTCTGTTCTTGGGAAAAAAATAATTATGTGAAAAAGTTTGCGGAGATCAAAGCGACGGAGGGCCCCTTGTATCTATAGTGCTGTAGCAGGTGGCATAATAGCCACACAGAGGGCACACATGAAACTTTTTACTGACATAATTAACTATCAGGACATCAACCACAGCGGCAGTCAGCATCATCAGCGTCAAGAACTGGCAAAGCACACAATCGTGTCCCCATGATACCGTTTGGGTTAAGTGTCCATGACAATTGTGATGAATACAGTCGTAGCATTCTGTCGCTGTTGTCAACGAACTGCCTGCATGGATGTGAATCGACGAGAAAACTAGCATTGGCACAAATACTGCCAATAGCAACCATGACATAATATGTCTTTTAGTCTCCTGATTCACTGTCTTACTTGTTTTCGTGTATTCGAAAAAAACGCTGCAAAGGTACTGCAAAAAAATGAGAATATTTTGTTCTACTCTCGATTTTTTCGTAACTTTGCAGAAAATTTACAATCAAAGGATGAACAAAACACAGTATCGTGGACTGGAACATCATTCATATTGACGAGACGGATTCGACTAATCGCTATGTACGCACACTGGACAGCAATGACGAGGTGTGTGTATGGACTGATTACCAGACAGCGGGACGTGGTTGCGGCTCTAACTCCTGGGAGAGCGAACGCGGACAGAACTTACTGTTCTCGGTGCTGTTACATCCCAAGTATGTGCTTGCTGCCAGCCAGTTCATTCTCTCTATGGCAAATGCACTGGCACTGAAGGAAACGCTGGATGAGTATCTGACGGAAATAAAGATTAAATGGCCTAACGATATCTACTGGAGAGACAGGAAAATCTGCGGCACACTGATAGAGACTACCCTCCAAAGCGGGCATATCAAAGACTGTATCTTTGGTACAGGCATGAACATCAACCAACAGGTGTTTCTCAGTGATGCTCCCAATCCCGTCTCTATCTCACAGATTGTGGGTCATCCTATTGACCGCCAGGAAGTCCTGGAGAAAGTCATTGCCCATACTGCTAAATATATGGAAATGGTGCAGGCTGGATTATGGGATGACATTCGCACCCAATATCGGCATCACCTGTATCGAAGGGGGGAGACTCATCGTTATAGGTTTACTGATGGCAGCGAACGAGATTGTAAACTGCTGAACGTCACAGACGATGGTCGTCTGGAGCTGCAGGCAGAAGACCATGAGATATATCGATTGGCATTCAAGGAAGTACAATTCATAGTAACCCCTCTGTAAGGGGAGGGAGGTCTGAACAAGCGCAGGCTTCTCGAAGTTTAACTCAATAATGTGGCGTCTGATATACGCTTGTTCAGACCCCCACCCTCCTGACTCAGGGGGCATAGATGTATATGAGATTTAAGAGGATCTTATTGAAACTGTCGGGCGAGAGTCTGATGGGCAAGCAGGGTTACGGAATAGACCCTGAAAGGCTAAGCGACTACGCTCAGCAGATTAAGGAAGTAAGTGAAATGGGTGTGCAGATTGGCATCGTCATCGGTGGTGGCAACATTTTCCGTGGACTTAGCGGAAGTCAGAAAGGCTTTGACCGAGTGAAGGGTGACCAGATGGGTATGTGCGCCACAGTCATCAACTCATTGGCATTGTCATCGGCATTAGGTGCTATCGGCGTTAAGAACAAGGTGTTGACAGCCATTCGCATGGAGCCTATCGGCGAGTTCTACACCAAGTGGAAGGCTATTGAGGCCATGGAGGCAGGCTATGTTTGCATTTTCTCTGCAGGAACGGGTTCGCCCTATTTCACTACCGATACAGGCTCGTCGTTGCGTGGCATTGAGATTGAGGCCGACGTCATGTTGAAAGGCACTCGTGTGGACGGTATCTACACTGCCGATCCTGAGAAAGACCCCACTGCCACGAAGTTCCAGGACATCACTTACAAGGAAGTGCTGGCCCGCGGCCTGAAGGTGATGGATCTCACGGCTATCTGTATGTGCCAAGACAACAACCTGCCTATCTATGTGTTCAACATGGATATCGTAGGCAACCTGAAACGCGTCATGGCAGGCGAGGAAATCGGCACATTGGTACATAATTAAATAGGCATCAAATAATATTTTGTACATTATAGCGTTATAACAAATGTGTTAAGACGCATCGTATTTACCCTTACACTGTTGCTGGCGGCCTCGTTTGAGGCCCTGGCACAGTATGACCCATCGTTCAGTCACTACTGGGCGATGGAGCCTTCGTTCAACCCCGGTGCCATTGGCAAGCAGGAGAAAGTCAACATAACTGCTGCTTACAACATGACTTTGACGGGCTTTGAAAACAACCCGAAGACTATGTATGCCGGCGCCGACCTTCCTTTCTACTTTGCAGGTATCTACCACGGAGCCGGCTTGCAATTCCTAAACGATCAGATCGGTCTGTTTTCACACCGTAAGTTAGCGATCCAATACGCCTACCGCATGAAATTGTTTGGCGGAAGGCTGGCTATCGGCGTACAGCCTGGTCTGTTGAGCGAAAACTTCAACGGCTCCAAACTGGACCTTGACGATTCGGGCGACCCTGCTTTTTCCTCTTCGGAAGTCACAGGTTCTGCCTTTGACTTAGCTGCCGGTCTCTACTTCCAGCACCGCCTTTGGTATGTAGGTGCATCGGTACAACACATCACTGCACCCACTATCTATTTAGGCGAAACAAACGAAATTGCACTTTCACAGTCATATTATTTTACCGCTGGATGCAATATTCGGTTAAGAAATCCGTTTCTATCTATACATCCTACTATACTCGGGCGCTTCGATGGAGTGGTCTATCGGGCCGATGTCGGTGCGCGACTGAAGTATACCAATGATCAGAAGATGATGTATGCTGGCCTTGGCTATAGCCCCACCAACTCGATAACGGTGATGCTCGGGGGTATCTTCCACGGCATCAGCCTTGGCTACAGCTACGAAATATATACCACAGCCATCAATATTGGCAACGGCTCCCATGAGCTGTGTGTGGGCTACCAGACGGACCTGAACCTCTTCAAAAAGGGCAGGAACCGTCATCAAAGTGTGAGAATACTTTGAAAGAACCAAAAAGTTGTTTGTGAAAAAGAAAAAAGAACGATATATGAAACAAGATGTAAAAAGTAATAAGCGAAGAGGTCTGATGGTGAAAGGTAATCTTGTACCTTTCTACCTTTTTGCCTTTTCACTTTTATTGACCTCTTGCTTAGGCAGCAAGGCCAGTTCTTCGGACGGTGGCGAGCTGACGGGTGCCAGCAGTCGTGCATTTGCCGAGCCTGCACCTTACGGCATGGTGCTTATAAAGCGCGGCCACTTGGAGATGGGACTTTCGCAGACCGATTCGCTTTGGGGAAAACAGACCCCTACACGCAACATTTCGGTTGACGGATTCTGGATGGACGATACAGAGATTACCAACTCCGAATATCGCCAATTCGTCAATTATGTACGCGACTCAATCATCCGTGAGCGTCTGGCCGATCCGAACTATGGCGGCGATGAGAGCTACAAGATTGAGGAAGACAAGAACGGTGATCCTGTGAAGCCTCACCTGAACTGGAAGAAATCTCTGCCCCGCAAGCCTAATGAGGACGAGTTGCGAGCCATGGAGAGTGTTTACGTGACAAATCCCGTCACAGGCGAGAAAATGCTCGACGCCTCTCAGATGAATTTCCGCTATGAGGTCTATGACTACACTGAGGCTGCCTTGCGTCGAAACCGTCTGAATGCCGAGGAGCGCAACCTGAACACGGATATACAGGTAGATCCCAACGAAAAGGTGATGATTTCGAAGGATACCGCCTACATCAACGATGAAGGGCGCATTGTTCGCCAGACCATCAACCGTGAGTTGAGCGGACCGTGGGACTTCCTCAACACATACATCATTAATATATATCCCGACACGACATGCTGGGTGAACGACTTCCCCAATGCCGACAACGAGGTATATATGCGCAACTATTTCTCCAATCCTGCTTATAACGACTATCCTGTGGTAGGTGTCACGTGGGAACAAGCCAACGCCTTCTGCTCTTGGCGTACCGAATTCCTATTGAAAGGCCTGGGACCTGCAGCTCGCTATGTGCAACGATACCGCTTGCCAACAGAAGCAGAATGGGAGTATGCCGCACGTGGCAAGGATCAGACGGAATTCCCGTGGGACAACGAAAACGTGGCTTCAGGCAAGGGATGCTTCTTTGCCAACTTCAAGCCCGACAACGGCAACTATACAAAAGACGGTAACCTGATTACCTCGAAGGTGGGCATCTACTCTGCTAACAGCTATGGACTCTTCGATATGGCTGGCAACGTAGCCGAATGGACATCAACTATCTTTACTGAGGCAGGAGTCGAAGCCATGAACGATGTGAACCCACAACTGAAATACAACGCTGCACTCGAAGACCCGTATCGACTGAAGAAGAAAAGTGTACGCGGTGGCTCATGGAAAGACCCAGAGAGTTATATCCGATCGGCATGGCGCAGCAGCGAATACCAGAACCAGCCCCGTTCCTATATCGGTTTCCGTTGTGTACGCAGCCTGGCTAACACCACCAGTGAGAAGGCCAAGCCCGTGAAGGCCACAACGAAAAAGAAGTAACCTTAGCTCATATAAGACATGACAAAGTATAGTAAATTCAATGTGATATACCGCTTGCAGAAGTGGCTCGACAGCGTACCAGGCCAAACGTTTATGAACTACGCATACAGCTGGGGTGCCTCGATTGTGATTCTTGGTGCGCTCTTCAAGCTGACCCATCTGCCTGGTGCCAACTTCTGGTTGTTCCTCGGCATGGGTACTGAGGTGTTCGTATTCTTCATTGCTGGTTTCGATCGTCCTTTCGACAAGACCGAGGACGGCAAGGACTTGCCTACGCATGTGCAGCTCGACGAGGAAGAGAGCGAGGCAGTACAAGCAGCCAACGTGGGTGGTGGTCCTGCCTTCATCGGTGGAGGAGGCATTATTGGCGGTGGAGGCGTCATTGCCGAAGGTGGCGAAGGCGGCAGCACTATCGTTGGCGGCAGTGGCGGCGGCACAATCATCATTGGTGGTGGCGGTGGCGGAACTGTCACACCACCACAGCAAGGAGAGCAAAGCGACGAACTGGGTACTACCCCAATCGATGCAGAAGCCATTGCTGGCGTTGCCACTTCGGTTGCTGCTATGTCAGGTGGTGTCAACATGCCCGAACTACCGAAGATGAACCCCGAACTGGAAGATGCTACTAACAACTATGTGGACGAGCTGAAGAACCTGACCGAGATGCTGCATAAGGTAGCAGAACAGAGCGAACGTCTCTCACGCGACAGTGAGGAGATGGAGAACCTGAACCGCACGCTAACGGGTATCTGCAAAATCTATGAGATGCAACTTAAGGGAGCAAGCCAGCAGATTGGTACCATTGACCAGATTAACGATCAGACACGCAAGATGGCTGATCAGATAGCAGAGCTCAATCGCATTTATGCCCGAATGATTGAAGCCATGACCGTCAACATGCCAAATATCAACAACAATGGCAATTAAGAAAAGACCCGTATCTCCGCGCCAGAAGATGATCAACCTCATGTATGTGGTGTTGATGGCAATGCTGGCATTGAACGTCTCAAACGAGGTGCTCAATGGTTTCCGCATCGTTGGCGAAAGCATCGGACGGACTACGGAGAATGCTGTCAAGGACAACATGGCCATCTATGAAGCCTTCGAGCAACAGATGCAGGCCAACCCGCAGAAGGTGAAAGAGTGGTACGACAAGGCTCAGCAGGTGAAGCAAATGAGCGACTCACTCTATAACTTCGCTGCAGAACTCAAGTTGGCCATCGCACAAGAAGCCGACGGCAAAGACGGAGATCCCAGCAATCTGCGTGGTGAAGAAGACCTGGAGGCAGCCAATCAGGTGATGCTGGCACCTGGTCGGGGTAAGGGTGAAGCCCTGAAGAATGCCATCGACTCTTATCGTGAACGCATTCTTCAAATGATTCCCGACACAGCCAAACAACGTAACATAGCCAGTGACCTGACTACGGAAGTACCTCGCAAAGCACGCCTTGAAGGCAAGAACTGGCAGGAAGCGCAGTTTGAGGCCATGCCAGCCATTGCCGCTGTAACCATCCTCTCAAAGTTGCAGGGTGATGTGCGTAATGCTGAGAAGGAAGTGCTGCACACTTTGGTTCAGAATATCGACGTGAAAGATATTCGTGTCAATCTGCTTGAAGCCTTCGTCATCCCCAACTCGCAAACCATCGTACAGGGAGACAAGTTCTCAGCTAAGATTGTCATGGCTGCCGTAGATACCACGCAGATCCCTGACATCTATATCGGTGGGAAGAAGATGGAACTGCGTGACAACACCTATGAATTGATTTGTGGTCGCACTGGCGACTTTACGTTAGCAGGGTATATTGAGACCGTCAATGGTAATGGTGACAAGATTCGTCGTGACTTCGAGCAGAAATATACTGTGGTAGAGCCTTCTGCCACCGTATCTGCCGACTTAACCCGCATGCTCTATGCCGGATATAATAACCCCATCAGCGTATCTGTGCCTGGTGTTCCCCTTAACAAGGTACAGGCCACTATGACCAATGGCACGCTACAGCCTGTAGGTCCCGGCAAATATATTGCTCGTCCGTCGAAGATAGGCGAAGATGCTACCATTACCGTCACCTCAACCAATACGGGTCGTCCACAGACAATGGGTTCATTCTCGTTCCGTGTACGTAAATTGCCAGACCCGACTCCCTTTATCGACATGCAGGACGAGAAAGGCAATCCCATTCGCTTCAAGGGGGGCGGCTTGGCAAAAGCCAGCCTGATGGCAATTGATGGCATTGGTGCCGCCATTGATGACGGCATCCTTGACATTGGATTCCGAGTCCTCTCGTTCGAGACGGTGTTCTATGACAATATGGGTAATGCCATCCCCATGGTGGGCGAGGGTTCTAAGTTCTCAGCTCGCCAGAAGGACAGTTTCCGTAAACTGACGCGCAATCGCCGCTTCTACATCTCACGTGTAAAGGCGATTGGTCCCGACGGCATTGAGCGTACACTTCCCGGTGCGATGGAAATCATCGTAAAATAATTAAAAAATGAATTAGATAATTAAAGGATATAGGCAAGATGAAGCGAAGCATTTTAATATTTGCATTTTTTAATTTTTTAATTGCTACGGCTGTCGCCCAGCCCAAGCTACGCCGTAATCAGGTACAGACACAAGCACAACAGAAGCAACAGCAACAGCAGACAAAGCAGGGGGGGATGACAGATCGCATGCGCATCATGTATCCCACAGCTGTTGATATGCCTGAGGAAGTGGTGTGGCGTCGCGACATCTACCGTGAAATCAACCTGGAGGAGGAAAGCAATGCCGGTCTCTACGATCCCGTAGAGCCTGTAGGCAAACAGATGAATCTTTTCACCTACGTGTTCAAATTGGCACTCAGCGGTTATATACCCGTCTACGAATACCGATTGGATGGCAATGAAGTATTGGAGGCTTCGTCCAAAGTTGACATGAAGACCGTTCTCGACAACTACCATATTTTCTACGAGGAAAAAGACGGAAAATTGAAAGTGGATAACAGCGACATCCCTTCGGCTGAAGTGAAGATGTACTACCTCAAAGAGAGTGCCTACTACGATCAGGCCAATTCGTCGTTCCACATCAAGCCCGTCGCATTCTGTCCCGTAATGCTACGCGAAGATGACTTTGGAGGTGAGGCATCCAAATATCCGCTCTTTTGGGTGAAGTATAGTGAGGTGGAGCCTTACCTGAGCCGTCAGAGCATCAAGACCAGCGACATTAACGATGCTGCCATGATGACGTTGGACGACTATTTTACCATGAACAAGTACAAGGGAAAGATTTATAAGACGGCTAACCGCTTAGGCAAGACCTTGGCACAAATTGCCGGTAATGACTCTACGAAATACACCGCAGAACAGAGACGTATCGAGCAAGAATTAGAGGCATTCCGCAACAATATCTTCGGCGACAAGATGAAGCGTGATTCACTCGACAGCATTGCAGCAGCCGACCCGAAGGCACTCAAGGCACAGAAGAAGAGCCGCACAGCCCGCACTTCGAAGACTGAGAAGGCCAGCAGCAAGAGTAGCAAGCCAAAGTCGTCATCGTCTTCTTCTGGCTCGCTCTCCGTACGTCGTCAGCGCCATTAACAAGTAAAAGAAAGGAGAAAGCTTATGATAGGTAAAAAGATGCTTCTAACGTGCATACTGTTGATAGCAGTGCTGTCAACGGGACAGGCACGAACAATAGCCACTTTCGGTTTCAAGGGCGGTTTCGAACTTACCGAAATGAACTTCAAGAGTCCCAACCTGCGTGAGAATAACCGTGTGGGCTACTACTTTGGCCCAGTCATGCACTTCCAATTGCCTCTGTCAGGATTGTCTATTGACGCATCTGCTCTGTATTGCAAGCGCAATCTGAAGGTCGATGACGACAGAGTACCTCAGAAGTGCGGCCTGCTACCCGTCAATTTCCGTTTTGGTGTTGATATCGGTGACGTTGCCACCGTTTTTGCCTGTGCTGGTCCTCAGTTGAGCTTTAACATTGGCGATGACGTTTATTACTGGAAAGAGGAAGACCAGTCAAACCGCCAGTTCCTGTTGCAGAACACCTTGGTAAGCTTCAACTTTGGCATTGGCGTCCGCCTTGAAAACCATTTGGAAGCAGGAGTCTACTATAATGTTCCTGTCAGCAAAGCCGCAGACTTTACCTGGGACAAGCTCTCGCAAGAACTGAAAGAGACTACTTGGAGTAATGCCAAAACCAAAACGAATGCGTGGCATGTTTCCGTGTCATACTATTTCTGATGAGCCTTGAACCTTGCTGAAATTATCCTACCACTTCCCTTGGATGGGGTATTCACCTACAGTATCCCTGTCCAACTTGAGCCCTACGCAAAAGTGGGATGTCGCGTATTGGTTCCTTTCGGTCGTAGCAAGCAATACGTAGGGCTTATTGCCAAGATTCACAACATATCACCAACCGACTTTCAAGTCAAGGATCTTCTACAAGTATTAGATAAGGAGCCTATATTGCTTCCCGAGCAATATAGGCTTTGGCGGTGGATAGCTGACTATTACATGTCGCCTATCGGAGAAGTGTATAAAAGCGCCCTGCCAGCAGGATTAAAGGCCGAAGAAGGCTATCACCCCAAGACAGAGACCTATATCCGTCTGACGCCACAGTTTCAAAACGAGCAGGCATTGCATATTGCCCTTGACATGCTTTGTCGTGCTGATAAGCAGTTGCAGGCATTCACTTCCTATCTACAACTATCGGGATGGGACATGGCTGGAGATGAGCCACGAATAGAGGTGTCGCGAGACGAACTCATGAACTTCAGCGGTAGCACTTTACCCATTATCAACCAACTTATCAAACGTGGACTGCTTGAGACATACGAGGTCGAAGTGGGGCGATTGAACCACGGAGGAGAACCGCATCCCGAACTAATCAAGTCACTTAGCCCTGCCCAACAAGACGCCTACAACCAAATACTTCTGTCGTTCATGAAGAAAAAGGTCACGTTGCTCCACGGCGTCACTTCGAGCGGCAAGACCGAAATATTTATTCATCTGATTCAGCGAGAGATAGAACAACATCGTCAAGTACTCTACCTGCTGCCCGAGATTGCGTTAACGGTACAGATGATGGAACGCCTGCGAAAAGTGTTCGGTAACCGCTTGGGCATTTACCACTCCAAATATAGCGATGCCGAGCGGGTCGAGATCTGGCAGAAGCAACTCTCCAAGAATCCCTATGATGTCATTCTCGGCGCCCGCTCCGCTGTGTTTCTCCCTTTCCAGCGACTCGGCCTCATCATCGTCGACGAGGAACACGAGACCTCCTACAAACAGCAAGACCCCATGCCTCGCTATCACGCAAGAAGTGTCGCTATCATGATGGCACAAATGAGAAATGAGAACTCATTTGAGCCAAATGTGCTGTTAGGTACCGCAACGCCATCTCTTGAGTCCTACCACAATGCCCGTACTGGCAAATATGGACTGGTGGAACTCTCTACCCGTTACAAAGACATAGAACTGCCCGACATTCAGATTGTGGATACCAAGGACTTGCAGCACCGTAAGATGATGCGTGGCCCATTCTCCCCACTCCTATTAGCCCGAGTACACGAAGCACTTGACAGGGATGAACAGGCCATCCTGTTCCAAAACCGACGTGGCTATGCCCCAATGATTGAGTGCAAACAGTGTGGCTGGGTACCTCGTTGCCAACATTGCGATGTATCGCTGACGCTCCACATGACTACCAACCAGCTCACCTGTCACTACTGTGGCTATACTTATCGCATCCCAACAGAGTGCCCAGCCTGTGGCAGTAAGGATCTGAAAGGACGTGGATATGGGACTGAGAAGATAGAAGACCAGGTGCGCGACATCTTCCCCGATGCCCGTATTGCCCGCATGGATCTCGACACCACACGCTCCCGTCAGGCATACGAACGTATCATCAACGACTTTGCCACCGGGCGCACCAACCTCCTCATTGGAACGCAGATGATTTCCAAAGGACTCGACTTCGACCGAGTTTCTGTAGTGGGCATCCTTAATGCCGACACCATGCTAAACTATCCTGACTTCCGAGCCTACGAGCATGCCTTTATGATGATGGCGCAGGTCAGCGGTAGGGCAGGACGTAAGAACAAACGTGGTCTGGTCATCCTACAGACCCACCAGCCTAATCTTCCTATTATCCATCAGGTAGTCCGTAATGACTATCCATCTCTCTATCGCGACCTCATTGCCGAGCGTCAGGCTTTTCATTACCCACCCTATTATCGATTAATCTACGTCTACCTAAAACATCAGAAAGACGATGTGGTCAACACCGCAGGCATCGAACTCGGCTCACGTCTGCAACAATGGTTTGGAACCCGTGTCCTTGGTCCCGACAAGCCTGCCGTGGCTCGAATCAAAAGCCTCAGCATCCGCAAGATCATCCTCAAATTAGAAACAGGTATTGACATGCCTCGTGTACGTCAATATCTAAAACTTGCCCAGCAGCAACTACTACAAGACAAACGCTACACTTCACTCCAAATCTACTATGACGTCGATCCGCTATAGTAGATATGGAGTTTCAGTAACAGAACGAGTTAGGTGACGGATGCACAAGGCATTCGTCACCCTTCTTTATTCCGACTACGGTTACGAACGGAGAATCCAATAACTACGAGAACCAATACGAGCAGAAGTCCTAAGGACACATAAGCAACGGTCTCGGTGGTTTGCACAGAGCGAGGCTTGAAAGTCAGTTCTACCTTATGCTTGCCTGCAGGCATCTGCAGGGCCCGGAGAACATAGTTGACACGACCCAGTTCTGCAGGTTGTCCATCGATAGTGGCAGTCCATCCAGGGTAATAGATCTCTGAGAAAACAACGACACCACCTTTGGACGTCTCCACATCATAGCTCAGTTGGTTCGGTTCATAACTGGTAATCTTGACTATGCTGACAGAATCCTGAAGTGCAGCCTTACCTAACACACTTTCGAACTGCTTGTCGGCCACAGCCACATGGCGCAAATTCAACTGGCCAAGAGCTTCTATTTCCTGATTAGCATTGTCTACATAACGAACCTCGTCGACCAACCAAGCATTGCCAAAGGTATAAGGGTTCTGCATAGGCACCGTTTGTCCACCCTGCAAAGGCAGGATAAAGTAGCGAGTATTCAACATGTTGAGCACAGGATAGATGCTGTCACCTGCCACCTGGGTCATATCTCCGCCCGCCTCACTAATGGCACGGAAGGCAGCTTGCATCTCACTTCCAATGTGGGCATCTATCAATTCTTGATAGCGGCGCAACTTGGCAGCATGGTATCCGCCAATGGACTTATGATAATAAGAAGTCTCATTTTCATTGAACGTATTAGAGGCTAAGTTCAGCACACGATAGTCCAACGTCTTATCCTGCAGGATCATTTCATCGGTCTGCGTGATAGGCTGGGCTTTCTCTCGCTCATACTTTGGCACAAACATCGAATCATTCAGATAGCGTTTGTTCACCTGCCACAAGTCGAGCAGACAAAGTACCACGAGAATACCCACAAGTGGCTCGGCTTTCAGTTTCTTTGCTTTATATAGCAACAGCATGAGTGTGCCAATAAGGATGACGACAAACGAACGCCAACAATCGGCAGAGAACATGGCCTGACGCATTTCGTTCAGGTTAGCTAAGAAGGGATTGAGATACTCGGCAGGCCATTCCCGGAACGCCTGAGTCTCTTGCGATGATACGAAGTTGAAGAACACACTCGGCATCAGGGCGAAGAGTAGACAGAACCCTGCGGTAAGGGCAAAGGAGATATAGACATAGTTCATCAACTTCTTGCTCTTCTCACTCTCCATAAACACCTTGAGTGCCATCATTGCCAACAATGGGATGGTGAACTCAGCGATGACAAGGATGGAAGCTACCGTACGGAACTTGGCATACATAGGCACATAATCGAGGAAGAAGTCGGTGAGTCCCATAAAATTCTTACCCCACGATAACATAATCGAGAGAATGGTTGCAGCCAATAACGCCCATTTCATCGGGCCTTTTACGATAAACAACCCGAGAATAAAGAGGAACATGACAAAGGCACCCACATAGACTGGACCGCTGGTGCCAGGCTGTTCACCCCAGTACTGTCCCAACTGCTGATAAATCTGTACAAACTGGTTATCGGCATGCTTCATGGCCGTCTTATTCTGAACCAAGGGAGCCGATGCTCCGCCTTTAGCGTTAGGAATAAGAAGGGTCCAGGTCTCGCCTATGCCATAAGACCACTGTGTGATGTAGTCACGGTCCAATCCACTCGAAGTCTGGTTCTGCGCGTTTTTCTTAACAAGTTCACTCTTGCCGCGCATCGTCTCTTGCGAATACTGCCACGTGTGATACAAGTTCGACAGGTTCACCATGACACCCAATAGTCCACCTACAAGGCACACGCCCGTAGCTTTCAGGAAATGCCCTATCCGCTTCTGTTGGATGGCATCAGCCAGGTAAGCCAGAATCATGAAAAGGATGATGAACAAATAATAATAGGTCATCTGCACATGATTGGCATGTACCTCAAAGGCTGTGAAGATACCTGTTACGATAAGTCCCCACAAATATTTCCCCCTGTAGGCCAGCACAATACCGGCAATCATCGGCGGCAGATAGGCCAGCGCCCACACCTTCCAAATATGGCCGGCAGCGATGATTATCAGGAAATAGGTACTGAACGCCCAAAGGACTGAGCCAAGAGCAGCCAGATGCCAACGGAAGTCGAAGGCACGCAACAGGATATAAAAACCTAACAAATAGGCAAATACATACCACACATTCTCGGGCAGCCACAAGTGATATACGTTTTCTGCGGCCGAAAGTGTCGTGGTACTGTCGTAGGATGGAGACAGCTGATAGGTAGGCATTCCTGAGAACAAAGAGTTGGTCCAACGAGTACGCTCACCTGTACGATGCAGATACTCGGAAGCCTCTTGTCCGGCACCTACGCCAGCCGATGAGTCGTGGCGATAAAGGATGCGCCCCTCAATATCGGCAGGAAAGAAATAGGCAAAAGCCAGAACAGCAAAAACCAATACTGCCAACACATCAGGCAGACACTGTTTTATTAATCTCATAACTTGCAAGTTTTACGTAATGGACTGCAAAGTTAAATAATTGGCATAAAAAAAATGCATCATTCTTATGAAGAATAAATACCCTAAAAGGATTTTTTAGTGTTATTAACTGTTTTTTTCTATGAATTAAGCATTTATTTCGTAATTTTGCCAACAAAAAACCAACGTAACGTTACTTTTTGGGTATTATAAAGTAAGATGACGGATATCATACTATCCAGTTTCCTCAGCCTGTTTGCCTTGTTTGGCAAGGAAGAGCAAGTGGATGAGATACGGGCAAAAGCTATGCTCGTAAGTTATTTGCGTCATCACTTCGGCATCAGAAACATCGATTCCTATCTGGATTTATATAGTGATATGCGGGGCGTCTATGAGATGACAGACGACCTGAATATCCAACAGACAGTAGCCTCCATTTGCGACAACCTGCATGGAAAGATACGTGCCATAGAGGAGCAGATGATGTTGTTGCGACTCATGGAGTTTTGCGGAAGCGATGACAAAAAGGTGCATCCCATCTTCAAGGTCATTGCCAAGAAATTCGATATCAGCGAGCAACAGTTCGGTGATTTTGTTGACTTTGTAAACAGCAATCCTACCAAACATGTATTGTTGCATCACCTGAAAGGTTTTGACGGAGAGCTAAAGACCCTCTTCAACCCTGATACGAGCGTGATGGTCTTCACCTATACGGGCAACGACACGGTGCTTCTCAACGATGTTCCCGTACTATCAGGAGCCTATCAGGTGTGGCTGCAAAGTAGCGTGCTGAAGAGCAAGGACGGGCGTCCAGTCTACTACTCCACCATTCTTGCTGCCCACAACAGGAAGTTGGGCAAGAAACAAAACAAGCTGGAGCATGTAGAGTTCTGCGGACGCAACATCAATTTCCGCTTCCCCAACAGCGATAATGGCATGCACAACCTGAGCTTTACGCTCCATAGCGGAGAGTTGCTCGCCATCATGGGCGGATCAGGCACAGGCAAATCTACGTTGCTCTCCATCCTGAACGGCAGTCTATTACCTCAGGAAGGAACCATCACCATCAACGGACACGACATTTCGGAGCCTCAGGCTAAAGACTTGATTGGCTTTGTTCCTCAGGACGACTTGCTAATTGAGGAACTGACTGTCTACCAGAATCTGTTCTTTACGGCCAAGTTGTGCTTTGCGGGCATGTCGGAAGAGGAGATTGACAAGCGTGTGATGAAAACCCTCAAGGACTTGGGTCTTGATGCTGCCAAGGATTTGAAGGTTGGCTCACCTATCAACAAATTCATATCAGGTGGTCAGCGCAAGCGACTGAACATTGCCTTGGAGCTGATTCGTGAACCTGCAGTGCTCTTTCTCGACGAACCAACGTCTGGACTGTCATCGGCCGATACGGAAAAGGTCATCAACCTACTGAAGGAACAGACCTTCAAGGGTAAGCTGATTGTGGTGAATATCCACCAGCCATCAAGTGATGTCTATAAGCTATTCGACCGCCTTTGGTTGCTCGATAGAGGTGGTTATCCTGTTTACGACGGTAATCCTATCGACGCCATCATCTATTTCAAGGAAGCAGCCTGCTATGCCGATGCCGAGACCAGTGCCTGTCCTACATGTGGCAATGTAAATCCCGAAATCGTACTGAATATCATCGACGAGAAGGCATTGAGCAACAGCGGTGAGTTGTCTGACGAACGAAAGACTACTCCACAAGAATGGCATGAACTCTATCTGAAGCACAGGCCCAAGTTGGCAGAGCCAAAGATCAGCGACGTACCACCATCTGACCAGCGGAAGCCTGGTGCCTTGAAACAATTCTCCATCTTCCTGCAACGCAACCTGAAAACCAAGATTACCAATGTGCAGTATCTGCTCATTGCCTTGTTCGAAGCTCCTGTGCTGGCTTTGGTGTGTGCTATGCTTACCCGCTATGAGTCACCCGAAGGCTACACCGTGATGGACAACAAGAACTTGGTCAGCTACTTCTTCATGTCGGTTATCGTAGCCACATTCATCGGCATGAGTGGTAGCGCCGAGGAGATTATCAAGGATCGTGCCTTGCTGAAACGCGAGAAATTCCTGCAACTATCCTACGGTAGCTATATCTGGTCCAAGATTGTCTTCATGGCTGGTGTCTCGCTCATTCAGACCTTATTATTTATATTGGTTGGCAACTCCATTATGGGACTGCATGGGTTGTTTGGTGTGTGGTGGCTCATCCTGTTCATGACGGCTCTGCTCTCCAATCTTGTAGGACTGCTCCTGTCGCAATGCCTCAGCTCGGTAGTTGCCATCTATATCAGCATCCCGATGTTGCTGATTCCCCAAATCCTGCTTTGCGGACTGGTGGTAAGTTTCAGCGACCTGGCACCTAAGAGCACTACTGGTAACGTACCGCTGATTGGCGATGTGATACCTTCACGCTGGAGCTACGAGGCTTTGGCAGTTACCTCCTTTACTGACAATAAATACGAGAAGCCCTTCTTCGAGCTGGACAAACAGAAATACGAGAATCAGTACTACTACGCAGGATTCCTCTATGAACTGGAGTCGCAGTTGGAGACCATGCAAGACGAAAAAAAGAAAGGCAAGGAAATAAATCCGTCCCATCTGAGGGTGATACACACCAATCTGCCCGTACTGACAGAGTACTGTGGTTTAGAGCCTTATCAGGGTGACGACTCCTATGAGTCATTGCGCCAATACTTGAATAAAGCCGGTGATATTCTTTCCGACCGAGGTAATCATGCCACGATGAAGAAGGATGCAAAGGTAGCAAGTTTCATCCGTCAGGAGGGCAAGGATGCCCTGCTGAAGCTAAAGCGCGAGAACTTCAACCTCAAGTTGGAAGATTGCGTCAACGGTGTGGACCAGCTACGGAGGCTCGATGTGGTCGATGACCATATCGTAGCACGTATGGGCATCATCTATCTCACGCCAAGAAACCACTGGGGAAGGGCACCGTTTTATAGCAGCGAGAAAATCATTGGGTCACTGTCCGTCAAAACCCTTTGGTTCAACATGAGTATCATCCTCCTAATGGGAATCGTGGCAGTCGTACTGCTACTGACAGACTGCCCAGGGAAATACTTGAGAAAAGACTAAGCAATTATAATACAAATAACCAATCTAAACAAACAAAACAAAATGAAGAAATTATCTATTTTTGCTGTGGCAATCGCCGCAATGGCTTTCACCGCATGTGGAGGCAACAAGAATGCACAACCCGCACAGGACACCGAGAGTGAGAAGAGCTTCGAGCAGGAGCAGGTAGAGGCAAAGATCAAGCTGGAACTTGACAGCCTTGCATCGGCTGTTGGCCAGCTCAAGCAGCTGCCCTTCGTACAGGAGACTGAGGACGGTCTGAAGCTTACCGACGAGGAGAAGCAGGTGAAACCCGACTATCTGCTGGATCCCGCTACCGCTGAGAATGCAGCCACCCTGTCTGAGAAGTATCGCATGATTAGCGCCCTGGGTGTTGACAAGCGCATTGCCCAGATGTATGAGATGCCCACAGAGGACTATGAGAAGGCTATTACAAAGCTGGTGGCCGACATCAACGATCCTTCTTTCAAGGACGTAGAGAACTCAAGCTCTATCTTTGAGACCACACAGAAGCTGTATGATTCCATGAACGCTAATGCCCGCATCAACTACTTCTGGCAGCTGGCCGCTACTTCATTGGTTGAGGAGCTCTACATCATGAACCAGAATGCAGACAAGTTCATCACAGCTTTCGACGACGAGTCGGCTTCTAACGTCACCTATCGTATTGCCCTGCTGATCGACGCTGTTGACCGTCTGGCAAGCTATGACCCCGAGATCGAGCCCGTTGCAGAGGCTATCGCTCCGCTGAGCGTACTCAACGCCATTTCTGTTGACCAGCTGAAGTCTCAGCTTGCAGAGGCTAAGGATCAGATTGTGGCTGCCCGTACTGCTCTGACGAAGTAATTCCATCATCACGTAAAAAAGGCAGGCAGAGGTTTTCACTTCTGCCTGCCTTTCTTTTGGCGCCCTTTCAATGCTTATGTTTATGTAATATCAGGATATTACGGTTGTCTGTGCGTTGATACTTCACGGTATCCATCAACTGTCTGACGAGAAAGATACCCAGTCCTCCAATAGGGCGTTCCTCAACCGAGAGTGTCGTGTCAGCATCTTTCGTGACAGTAGGGTCAAAGGCGATTCCATTGTCACTGATAGAAATCCGCAGACCTTCCTCATCGGCAAGCGCTTCAACTGTCACCTCACCTTGTGTTCCTTGTGGGTAGGCATAATTCATCACATTGACAACCGCTTCCTCGATGGCAAGGTTCATCTGCATCGTGGTTGTCATGTCGAAGCCAGCAGCTTCGCATACCTCGTCAACGAAAGAAGCGAGTCGAGGTATGGTTTGCACATCATTGGGCAGTGTAATACTGCTCCGACATAATTCTTTCATCTTGCTCCCGTTTTTCAGTTGATGGTGCAAAGATACAACAATTTTTTCCAACAACCGCGTGCAATTGAAGGAAAATTAGTATATTTGCAGCAGATTAATTTAAAAACATGATGAAGATAGGAATTATTGTGGCGATGGACAAGGAGCTGAGGCAACTTCAGTCGCTATTTTCAGATGGGAATATTCGTGTAGAAAAGTGTGGAATAGGCAAGGTGAACGCAGCCCTTGGTGCACAACGTATGATAAACGAGTTTCATCCCGACGCCATTATTTCCAGCGGATGTGCAGGAGGTAACGGAGATGACGTGCAGATACAGGACGTGGTGGCAAGCACCGAACTGTGCTATCACGACGTTTATTGTGGTACAGCCATCGACAACTCCACCATCTATGGCCAAGTACAGGGATTGCCTGCAAGGTTCCAGGCAGACAAATGGCTCTTGGAAAAGGCCCTTCAGTTAAACATACATACAGGTCTCATTGTCACCGGGGATTGGTTTGTTGACTCAAAGGACAAGATGCGTGAGATTGTCGGGCACTTCCCCGAGGCTAAAGCTGTCGATATGGAGTCGGCTGCTATCGCACAGACGTGCTATATCAACAAGGTTCCATTCATCTCTTTCCGCGTCATCAGCGACATCCCTTTGCGTGACACCAAAGCCTCTCAGTATCACGACTTCTGGGACCACGTAGCCGAACGTTCATTCCAGACTACCAAACACTTTGTAGAATCTCTTTTACACTCATAAACTCAGTGAATCAAGGGGCTTAGGGGGTGGTTGTTTCCTAGCTCGAGCCAAATCGACTTTTGGCTCGAGCCATTTTGCGATTTGGCTCGAGCCAGAAAGGCCCACGGCTTAAGCCACTTATTTGGGG
>Ga0326511_10000562_pt1 | contig 32479 bp, 44 predicted proteins | sample 0_2496_0518_D_FD_203701 | JGI IMG/M metagenome (GOLD analysis project Ga0326511, IMG submission 203701) | Bovine rumen microbial communities from UC Davis, California, United States - 0_2496_0518 | ecosystem: Host-associated > Mammals > Digestive system > Stomach > Rumen | place: USA...
GTCCGCAGCCGAACTGAACGGAAGGGGAGGAAGGGTATAGCGCAGCCGCGTCCGCGTTTGCCGTGTAGATGCCGAACTGAGCCGAGGAAGTCCATGCCGGCTTTGCGTAGGTCAAGCCCTCCTGCGTCATGAGACCGGAAACATCACTTGAGTTAAACGGTTCCGGGTCCCCCGCCGTGAGCCACTTTCCGAGCGTCTGACCGATGGCCCACCCTGCGACGCCGTCCTTTGAAGTGTAGTAAATATACTCGCCAATGCCGGAGCAGTACCAGTACCGGTACCCGTTGATCGTTCGGTAAAACGGCAGGTAATAGTGCGACCCGTCCGAAATCACTTTCCCGTAATACGCGACGGGCGCGATGGAATACGAGCCGGTTCTTCCGGTCTGATACAGCGCGCCTGCTACGCCCGGATCTGTTTTCCACCAGTACACCGTTTCGTCGTCCGTCGTGAACGTTGTCGGGAATTGCACCCATGCGCGAGACGTTTCAGACCCCGTGGCGTTTTGTGACTGGGAAATTCCGGTAATACTCAGGCCTGAAACCGACTCGCCAGCCGCAAACTCCGAGTAAAAGACCGGCTGGGAGACAGTCGCGCACTGCACGTCCAGGGCCGGGCCGAAAACCGTGAGAAGCTTAGTCCCGCCCCCGGTTGGTTTAAAAAAAAACCACCTTCCAAGGGCCTTCACATACCGGCACGTGACCGGCGCCTGATACTCAGGCAATTCCTCAAGCGTAGGCGCAGGGTAGGCCGGGAGTTGGTTGTCGCCGTTCACCGTAAACCCATCGGCAAGATAAATCCTGTAACGCTGACCGTCAAAGATTTCTCCCATCCTGCCAAAAACCTCGGAGGGCGTCGGCGTTAAAAGGAAAGTCTGATTGAACGAATCGGTGACGGCCAAAACACGCGCCTCAGCGGGGTAGTTTGTCGGTTCCAGAGGCGCGGCCATCACGGAGTGGAAGCCCTGGCTCCCGGTCGTTTCCGAAAGAAGCGTCTGCGGGTTGGTCGTCGTCCTGATGATCTCCACCTCGGATTCAGGAAACTCCACATCGTCCAGTGGCGTATTGTACCCGTCTATCCCGTCCGGGATTTCGACAAGCCGGATTCGAGACGGGCCCGCCTCGGAGTAAAGGCCCTGCTGTTTCTGGTCCTGCGGGTTCTGCCCGAAGTATTGAGCGGCCCGCTGCGCCGCCGCTTTGTCTTTGAAACCGTAAACGACTTTTGCCATATTAATCCACGCTTTCTGGAATGTCGGATTCCGCAAGGTTGAAATGCAGGTCGGCAAAATCGACCGATTCGTAACGGAAGAATGTTAGAAATACTTTCGGCTGTCCCGGTTTCAGTTCGTTCCCCTCCCCGTCAAGGTCCACCTCTTCGGCAGTGCCTTTAACTTCCACGACCGGCCTGATCGGCTTTGGAGTCCCCAGCGCTTTTTTGTCTCGCATCATCGTTCCACGGTCTGCAATGTGCCAATCCCACGGATAGTCTTTCAGTGGGTGAAATAAAATCTTGTAAGTTACTTTGAAATAATACCCGCCGTTGATCTCTTCCCGATCCGCGCTGATGTCATCAATCAGGCAGCGCCCCGCCTCGTACCCCATAAACGCATTCGCGTTCGTCTTTTGTGCAAACGTTGTGATCCACGTCGGCCCCCACACGTAAGGTTCATAACGCGAGAGCGTCAGGCAGGGAACGATCATATCGTCCTCCACTACCTGCATCTGCCCTGCGGAATTGGCGATCACGGCAGGAGGATCGCCGCAGTCTTTAGTAAAGGCGTATTTGATTTTCTGCGACGTCCAGCCGATCTCGACCGGCCACGTGATCGGGTCGGGGTTTGTCTCGTCCTGCCCGGTCTGATTGTTTCGGGAATCCTTCGCGCCACATTCCGAGTCATAATCATACTCAATGACCCACTTAAAACGCGGCGAACCGTCAACCCAAACGGTATTGGTTTCTTTGAGCTTGTAACCCTTGCACCGGCACCCGTCTTTCTGGTCCCCGATGTGCGGAAGGTCTGCCATCGTTTCCACGACGAGCCAGCTTTCGTCCAGATTGTCGGAAATCACGATGTACTCAATAGAAAATGACCTCGTGCGCCAATTCCACATCCCGTCACGACGCGCTTTTTCATCGACTGAAAACGAGCCCTCTTGAGTTCCTACACACGTTGCCATAATCAAACCCCCATTAACGCGACACCTTCGCCGCTGGAAAGAATGTCGTAAATCCCGGCCACATGGTCGGCCATCTCTTCTTCCCGCTCCTCTTTTGCGTCCTTGCTGTACTCGCCCAGCCCGTGAAGCCACTTTGCCGCTTCCATGCTGCCCTGAAAAATGGGTTTCAGGTTCTTTGTGAGTTCGGCTTGACGTTTCAACTGATTCGCCTTGAACTCCTTCGCCTTGCGCTCCTCCTCTGCCTTGAGCCGTGCTTCGGCTGCCGCTTTCTTTCGCTCCGACGCCTCCTTTTTCGCCGCCGCTTTCTCTTCCTTTTCGGCGGACTTATCGGACTCTAACGCCGCTTCCACGAGCGCTCTCTTCCGCTTCTCCTCGGCCTTCTCGTACTTCTCGATCTCTTTCTCCGCCTGTTCCAGTTCGGCTGGCCTTTGCGTTCCGGGGAAGTATATCGCCCACTTCGCGCTCGCATCGGCCTCGCGCTGATGCCTCTGGGCCAGCACAAGATCGTCGTTCATTGGGGTTGGCATTGCAACGGGCTTCCCGCGTTTTTCAACGTCAACAGCACTTTCGTCTTTTAATGCGTCTTTCGAGTACTGGTCCACTTTGCGAAGATAGGCGCGATAGTCCCTATCGTACTGCTGCTCCATTACTGTCTGAGCCTGTCCAAACACCGAATCGCCATATTCCCAGCCTTTCCCCATTCCAAGGGTGAATATCTTTTTGATTCCCCACAAAACGCGGTCTAATATCCACGCCATCACTTCGTAAAATTTAAGCGACGCCCAGCGCAGCGATAGCCAGAGAGACTGACCGAGGAAACTGAAACCTTTTGCGATAGACCCGCCATTAAGCATCGCCTGGAAAATCTTTCCCCAGCGGAATGTTTTGCCGATGATGATGCCGAGGACGGCGACCACAAGCGCCAATGCGCCGCCTACCGCGCCGAGCGTAGTAAAAATCCATGCTATGGCCGGAATTAGTACTTTTGTTACCGCACCAATAAGAAACGCCACAATGGTTTGAAACCCGGACAATACGCCACCGATGACCGTCAACGAAACTCCGATCGCCGTAAGCGGTATCCCGATCTGTACCATCCACGCATAGGCGTCGGCCAGCCACTTCACAAAACGCGGATTGTCGCCGACCATTTCAGTCGCCCAGTGCATCCACGCAATAAATTTTGGCTCCCACTCTTTGAGAAAGTTTTCGAGCGACTTCCCGACTTCGAGAAACATATCCTGCAAGGCCGACCAGATTCTTTTCAGCGACCCGAAAACCCCGGACTCCATGTGTTCGCGAATCTGCTCCGAAAGACCTTCCGCGTCCGCAAGCGCGGAATATGCGTTTTCGAGCGCGTCATCGTCGAACATCGCGCCAATACCTGACTGGGAACGCGCACCAAATACTTTGAACGCGAAGGCGTCCCACTCCTTGTCGGTCATTACCTTCTTGATTTGCGCAATGTCCGCGAGGATTTGACGGGCAGACCTCCGGTTCCCAGCGTCGTCAAAAACGGCGATCCCGAATTTTCCCAAATAGTCCACGATCTTTGAGTTTCCTGTCCGCATCAGGAAGTTTTTCTGCGCAGTACCGGCAATGCTCCCGTCGATGCCCTTCTGCGCCATGACCATATTCCAGGCCAGCATATCGTCGATGGTCCCCTGTTTGTCCTTCACAAGAGGCGCGACCTGCTTCATCGCTTCGCGGAGCGTATCGTCACGCAAGGGGGAATTGACGATTGCCGCCGTCATTTTGTCGATGACTTTGGAAACGCCCGCGCTGTCGGCGGCGTTGATACCGAAGGAGTTCATCATCGCACCGATACCCTGCGCCGCCCACATCGGATCGTCTTGTCCAACGGCGCGTGAATAGTCCATGATTTGCTTGAAAGAGTTTGTGATCTGGTCCGGCTTGAATCCCATAGAGGACATTTTTGCCATCACCGAGGATACCTGCTGAGGATCCCATGACGAATTGGCCGCGTACTGCCTGGCCGCTCCGGTCATTGCGTTATATTGCGCCGCCGACGCTCCGGATTTGACCTGCGCTTCCAGCATATTTCTCTGGAAATCTCCAAAGTCAGAAAGTGGGGAGTACATGGCACGCAAGCCAGCGGCTCCAATGCCCGTAAGAACGCCACCTTCAAACGTTAGCTTGCCGCCCTTTTCGTTCAAATAGGCAGTTGCCTTGATGATTTTCTGGTTTAGTCCGCTTAGCGCCTTCACAAGATTTTGGATAGATCCAAGTATGCCAATATTCATCCACTGGTTGTTGTGAATATTGGCTTTTTGGTAGAGGCTTTGTTGGGTTTTTGTCAGGTTTTGTTGAATTTTCGCCAAGACAGACGAAACCTTGTCCTGCGCTTCCAGGATTACTTTAACTTTCGATGTGGCAACAGACCCAAAAGCCATGATTTAAACTCCTTAACGAACGTAAGCGGCAAAAGTGAAAAGCTGCGGAAGTTCCTGCGCCGCTTTCTTTGCGGCCGGTTCAAGGTATGGACGGCGCGGGTAGTGGTAGGTTTTCGTGTCCTTCCAGATTTTCAACCGGCGCAGCGTCATTTCATCATTCTCCGCGAACGCCTGGCGCATTTTTCTCCGGTAGGCGTCCTTTGCTTTCTGGGAAATCTTTTTGCGCTGGCCGTGCTTGTTCCCGTGGTACGCGTTCCGCGTTCTGGTAATCCCGCCGCCCGTTTCGTGCAACTTCGGGACTTCCATAATGTGCGACCCTCCACCGGCAAACGGAGCCACCCCGACCGCATAGGTCAGCGGGGCCATTTTCGCGTACTGGATCTGACGGATACGGTAGAATTTTTTTGGCCTCCCGCTTCGCGTTACCCCCTGGCCGGGAGTCCCGATGGCATGAGGCGGAGTTCCGGCAGGAGCCGGGGCAGGCCTCTTTCCCTTCTTTGAGTAATTCCGCATCTTCAACGAGTTCATCATTCGACTTCGGACGCGGTTCGCGGCCACGGCCATCTGCTTCGGCAGCCCGTTCTCGTAGTTCCTCCGGATTTTATCGAACGCGTCGAAGTAATTGATCTTCGCTTTGATCATCGCCGCCTCCTACTTCACGCCGTGATTTACCACTGCGTCGCCGATATTCTTCAACATCTCAAAGTTTTCCCGCGTGATGCGCTGCCCAGTCCCGCCGTCGTGCGTCCGGTATGGGTGAAACGCTTCGGGCCCTTCCGGTTTGACCTTTCCGCCAAACGCGCCGCACACGACCGAGATTAGGTTTTGCGTGAGCGACGCGAGCAAAGACGTATGATCCCACCGTTCCATTTGCCGCTGCTGGTAAATGATGTACAGTTCCCGGAGCGTCAGGTCTTGCGCTTCTTTCCAGCCGAACCCGCAGCCGGCAATGATTCGGAAAAGTTCTCGATCGTCAAGTTCTGCAACTGTTTCTCGATCTCTTTCTGCTGGGCCTCCATCATCGCCTCCATTTTGGCGTAAATCTTCGGCTCCATTTTCGCCATCTTCTCCGCTGCCAGTTCGACCTCCTTCTCGCGCAGTTTGGAATATCGTTGTATAGCGGGTATGCTGTCCGGGCAAAAAAAACCGAGCGCCTCAATGAAGGCTTCCCGCGCTTTCGGAATGACCTCGCCCGTGACGCCGGAGAGGAATTTCAATTCTCGATCTTCCTCCGGCACGTCTTTGAAAACCTCGTCGATCTGCGGTTTCAGGACAACCGGGATCACATCGAACAAAACCGCAGCGCGTGTAACGATGGCCGCGACAAACTCCTCGGACGGGGAGATTATGGAAACCGGAACATTCGTAATATCCGGGTCAAACTCGTATTTTCTCAATCGGGCGTGCGTCGCCAGTGTCAGCGTCAGGTCCCACTCGTGCCCGTTCGCGTCCGTAAACGCAAATTTATTTCTTGCCATTCTCCGCCTCCTTTCCGAGCTTCTTTCCAAGCATCAGGGAATGAGTCTCCCGAACGCCGGAATAGTCTGCGATCTCCTGAACGTCCTGATTGTCAAGGACCCCCATGACGATCTCCTGATCCAGAAGGAAAACCCGGTTTTCTCCTGCGCCTGACCAGTGCGCGATCACGTCCCGGATGATTCCCGCCTTCGGGTGGGTCGGGTTCGCGTCGCACACTTCGCGCAGTTCAGCCAGTGTAAACGGCTTGAGGCTGCGCCGGTATTCAACCATTCCGGTTTTTACCGGGCGCGCCATCTTCTGCTTAATGGATTCAATACTCAATGTTTCGTTCCTTTCGTTGGTAACCTGAATGTCAGGCAGTGACCGTCGTCCACGCCGGAAGCACCTGGGTGCCGGAATTTTCAGCGTAGGTCAAAACGGCCTTGCAGTCAAAGCCTTCGACTTCCGAGAGGTTCTGGCTCATGTTCATCTGCGTAAGCAGAACGGGCATGCTGAAAATCTGGGTCCCGGCAGTCGAAGAGTCGCCGTCCGCAACGCCGAGCAGGAAAGCCGTGCCGCCGGTCAAATAACCTTGCAGCTGCGACTCCATCGAATTGTCAACACCGTGGAAGAATTTGAACGTCACCTCCGGCGCTTCCATTGCGCCGCCAAGTTTCACCTTATAGGCGCTGCCCCGGAAAACGAGTTCGATCTCTTCACGGGTCCAGTTGTCAAGCGAAACGTCCGAAACCCCTTTAACCTCCGTCCATGTGGGCGTAGCGGCCAGGGCCGAAACGTACAGCTTGCAATTATAACCAGTAACAGGACCAGCCATAATTTATTCTCCTTTTGTTATGCGTATCTGAAAACTTTGAAATATTTAACTTCCATGAACGCGCAGAACGTTCCCTCCGCCATTTCCATGTAGTGATATGGAATGGAATTTTCCCCGCGTGTCGCGCTGGCACTGATCCAGCGGTAGCCCAAATCGTCCGCAGCCGTCCTCAGCTTGTCCTGAATCTCCTCGCAGAGCTGCACGTGCAGGTCGATTCGGGAGTTTTGGGTTTCAGCTACGTCGCGGGCCGCGAAGATTACCGCGATCTGAATCTGGTACTCCTCGCGTACAACGCTATTCACTTCACGCGCCATCGATTCCAGAGAGGCCGGACGAGCCAACACAAACACCGCGCCGCCGTTCTGGACAAGTTCGCTGTAGTCTTGAACGGGGAACCAGCTTGCGGAGACGACGAAATCATCTTCGCAAAACTGGCCCGCGTTCTTCCCCAACGAAAGGATTTCCACAATTCGGTTTCGCAATGTCACAAGCCTGCTTGCCATTTACGCCTCCTTGAGCCCGGTCACGATGATCCGGGTGTGTTCACTTGTCACCCAGTCATAGGTGCTTGCGCTGTCGCTCGACATAAGAGCCGTCATTTCATACTGCCCCTGACGCCCGACGATGCGGAAAGTGCCTTGACTGGTGACGAGTTTGTCGCCAAATTTTGGAGGAAAGTAATCTACGCCATCCACGACCAGATCGGCCCGCTCCATGTAGAAGTTCGTGAAGAACAACGTAACCGGAGTATGTGGCGAAACCTGCAAATCCTCCACTGCCAGCATCGACTTGTTTACCGTGATGGGGAAAGACGCTTCTCCCCTCCGGTAAACCGCAGTGATCCCGGCGTGTTTGTTCAGCATTTTGCCGCATTGGGTCAACTGATCGTGAAAATTCATGACGCCCTCCGATTATCACGTGGTCGGAACGACCGGAGCCGCGCCCGGAGCGAACAGGAGGACAGTGACTTCGGTATCGCCAACGGCGACCGGAGCCCAGAGGCAGCCGTAGCCGGTATCGCCTTCACCAGCGACCGAAACAACGCCCGAACTAATCGTCACCAGATCGCCAATGGCGGCAGTCGCCACGGCAGCCGAGGCCAGCGGGAACGAATAAATGGAAGCCGGACCGGACAGGAACGCGATTCCCGTCTCGCCAGCTTTCAGGTTTTGACGGGTCACTCCCGTAAGCGCGCCCACCTGAATGATGGAGTTCGTCGGGGTATCGGCGACCGGAGTAACCCGGAAACCCTCGACAATGCCTTCAAATTTTGCCATAGTTAAAACCTTTCAAGTTTGAAGTTTATGCCTGAATTTCAGCCAGTCTCCCGGCCTCGCGCAAACAACGCCAAGGCCGGAAGCCTTTAGGCCGAAAACTTGTCTTTATGATCGTACCAGGTTTGCGCTAAATCACGAAACGGTGCCGTCGCTGTAAACCGCGCAGAGTTTATCCGTGTAGGCGTGGAAACCGATAGTGCCAAGAGCGCGGATGTTGAGCGCGTCCTTGTGGTCATACCACGTTTCCTTGACGCCCGGCGTTTCAAACCCGGCCAGAACGACGTACTCGCCCAGCGGATAACGGGTCGTATCGCCAACCATGAACCAGCCCGTGTCAGTCGCGCCGGTGATACCGCCTTCGCTTCCGAGGAACGGATCGGTGACCACTTCGTATTTTCCGACGTGGACGTTTCCAGCGGTCGTCGCGTTACCCGCCCACGGCCACTTGAAGATGTTGTTTGCCACATCTTCCAGAGCCAGCGGAACGAGAAGGAACTGCGGCACGACGTGGATGAACTGGCCGTTCTTGTTCTTCAAGCCGCCGAACAGTTTCTTCGCGGCGGACAGACCGTCAACGCTCAGAGCCTTCGTGGTCTTGTTCTTCTTGCCAGCCGTGTAGTTGCTGGAAACAACCGACCAGAACGTGTTCCAGAATTTCTCGGTATGTTCCTCGTAGATCATATTCACGAGTTCACCCGCCACGACCTGCAAGGCGCCCATGTCGTCGTTGACCTGGGATTCAAAGCTGATTCCTGCGATGATACCCTGCTTCCCGGTGGCGAATTTCGCGCCGCTGGAAGTCAGAAGCACCTGCGGGAAGTCCTCGTTTTCCACAAGGTCTTTGGCCCGGCCTTTGACCTCAAAATCGACGGTCGCCACGTCCTTGAAGTCGGTGGCAACACGGCGGCGGTACAGACGCTGCCAGATCGAATCAAGCAGTTCGTAGCGGTAGCGCATCTGCTTATCGATGATCGGGCTAAAAACGTTGATGTCGCCGTAGTCGGACGTGGAAACATTGGAGGCGTGGATCGCCTTGTAATCTTCCACGATACGGCGCGGGTTCCGGTAATCGACCGTTCCGCCAGTGGCTTTGATCGCGTCACCCATGATGGAAAGCATGGAGACGTTGGCCCGTTCGCGGTCAGCCGCCTCGACGCAAGCCGGAGCGAAGCCGCCCTTCTTTTCCAGCCAGTCGCCGGAAATCCCAAGATTCATCAGGGCCGAAGCCTGGACCACATCGGAACGTTTGCCGCCGAAGCCGGACGTATGAACGACCGGACCGACCGAACGATTCAGAGAAGCCTCAATACAGGCTTTCTGGAAAGCGTCAGCCGTGATGCCCTGTTTCAGAGCGTAGTTCTGCGCGGCTTTGACCGACTTGAAATCGGCCTCGTCAATGCAGACCCGCGCTCCTGCCGGAAGCTGGGTGCTTTTCGCGATGGTGTCGATGGAGAGGCGACGCATCCGTTCGGCCTCGTCCTCCTGCTTCGCCTGAATCTGCGCCTGAGCCGGTTCGACGGCCGCCGCCTGAATCGGTTCCGGGGTTTTAACCGGCTCCTTTTCAAGCACTTCGGGCGACGCGGAAGCGGCAATCGGCGTATTCACGCTTTTTTCTTCCATAGTTTTCTCCTTTTGGTTGTGCCCTGCCAGGCGGGCCGCCTTTACATTCGCCGTTCCCGGACACGCGCCGAAAACGCATATAGACAACTCCTTGATACTGCTTCGCGTTGCCACGTAAGCAGGACCTTGAAGGCTGTAGCCATTTACCTCGTAGGTTTCCCCCCGGCCAAGTTCGAGCATTTCCAGCGGCATCGCGCCGACTGAGACCTCATAGGGAAACCCGTTTTCAATGTTCTCTTTCACCTCTGCGGCGATACTGCCGGAGTTTGTGAATTTCCAGAGGGCGTACACCCCGCCCTCGTTCAGCGTCCGGGTGCCGATCGTGCCGGTTTGCCCGTTCGCCAAAATTTTTTGTTCCGTCGTGACTCCAATCGGGAGCCAGTCGTCGTGGTAGAAAAGCACCGGAGACGGGTCTTTCTCAAACGCCGCCCCGGAGAGGTCCAGCACGACCGGGTGATCATAAAATCCCACGTTCATTGGCTGGCCGGTATTCGCCACCATGTAGCAGACGCCCTCTTTGGATTCGATTTTCGCGGGCGTTGCGCAGCGCAAAAGTTCATTAGGTTCAAGCTGTTTCATCTGCGTTTTCCTCCTCCTCTTCATCGCTTACAGGTTCCGGCTCCGGGGCCGGTTCGGGCGTCCCTGCCGGGCCTTGCGCCTCATTGATCTGTTGTTGGAGTTTGGCCATCTTCAACTGGAAGCGCAGGTCCTCCTCAATGTCATCGCGGTATTCGTCAATATCCTTGTTGAACGCAAGCTCCTGAATGTCGCGGTCGCTCATCAGTCCGGCGCGTTTCGCCGTTTCTAACGAGTTCATTACCTTCGTCGGGTCGGTGTGTTCGATGGTCACTTTGTCCCACTGGAAGGAGCAGTCCGGGAGTTTTCGCTCGTGAATGGAAATCGTGTGCCGCCCGAAGTAACCGGGAATCAAACATCCTAATTCATACCATGCGCGGGTCATTTTCCGAAGCACGACCTCGGCGCACTGGTTCCGCTCCGTTTTCTGGGCGTTGGTGTAAATCCCCGCGTCCAGAACGCCGGAGGCCATGTTGCTGTCCTTGCTGCTCCCGATCTGCATATTGAACGGAACGAGCAGAGGACGGGCAATTTCCCGAAGCAAGGCACCGATAAACTCGTCATACTGCTGGCCGACCGGAACGCGGTCAAACGTTTTCATACTCATGCCGTATGGCAGAATATTGAACATCCCGCTTTCAATCGGCATGGTCTCGAACATCGGACCCGCTGCCGGGTTTCCGTGTTCGTCCGTTCCCTGCGGCGTCACCCAACCGGCCGGGGCCTGGCTTTCCAGAACCGCCGCGAGGCTGGCTTGCAATTCCATACACTTCACGAGCGCGAACGTGTAACGACGCGCCACGGCGCAAAGCGGAATGGACGGCGTGAGTTCGGGAATACCACGGCTCCACCGACGCATTTTTTTGAACCAGTGACAAACATGTCGTTCCGGGATCCACTGGCCCTCGTCAATGCCTCCAAGCATCACGTTATAGGTTTCGCCGGGGTGGTAGTTGTACACATAGTAAGCCTCCGGGAATCCCAGCCGGTCCATCTTGATACCGTCCACGTGCATCAGGTAGGAAACCGAAAGCCGGTCACGCCCCGCTGCCGGGTCCGTCACGCAGTCCGGCTCAATGACTTTGTAATCCAGCTTGACTTCGTTCTCAAGGCGCGGATTCAAAATGGCAATGGCAAACGTTTCCCCCGAAACGATTTTGTCCATGCGCATTTCCCAGAGTTTCTCGCGAAGCGCGATCTCATTCTGCCACTCGGAAAACCGGGTCTCGATCTGCTGGCGGCGTTTGGCCGGAATACTTTTGTCTTTGATTCTCAGCCGAATGCCCGACCCCGCGAAGTCGTTACAAATCGTCTGGACGATGCCGTTCAGGTAGGGATTGTTTTCAATGACTTCAAAACGGCTCCGCGCCATCAGTCTCCGGCGCACTTCCCAGCGGTTCGCCGCGTCGGGAGAAAGGCTGTCCGCCTTCTTCCAGTGGTTGACGTTCGTTGGGTAGGTCTGCGCCGCCTCGTAACGCGCCTGAATCATGCGCTCTCCCTGCGTGCGCATAAACGCCATGCGCGTTTCCATCGCCTGGATGCGCGTCGTGAGAGCGTCGATAATTGCCTGTTTAGTTTGTGCCATTTTGTTTGTCCAAGTTGGGCCGCGCTTTGTCCCAGTTCACCGAGTAAATCATTATATTTTGTTCCGGTTTTAAGTATTTCTGAGCTGAAAAATACCTAAAACACAATGGCTGGATTTGTCCCAGTTCGAGCCTCGCGTGTCTCAGTTCAACCATATTGGCCGTCGTAAACCGTTCTTGCGAACATGATCCCCCAAGGGGCTCCGCTGGCCTTCTTTTGGGAGAGGTACTGATCCGCCTTGATCGCCTCGTCCACGGTCCGGTTTTTGACGCGGCCTTCACGAGTTTCAATCTCCTGCGGCGAGGCCATCATCTCCATGAGTTCCGCGGGAGAAATCTGCGTCTGCTGCGTCTCAATGTGCGTCTCCTGCGTCGTTTCGTTTGTGTTCTCGTTATCTGGCATCGTGTTTCTCCTTAACCCATAGTCGAGTAACAGGGAATATATTCCGCGTGCGGCTCTCCGTTCGTGTCCTTTGCCACGACCTGAATGACGTAGTGCGTATTGTTGGCCGGGAACGGAGGCGAGGCGATGGCGGAAATCTCGTAGCTGAAATTGTAATCCTTTTCCGTTTCCGGGTCCTCCGTCACGCTTGACAGGAACGAGGAAAGCGGGATCGTCACGTTATTGTGTCCGGGAACCGCCGCCTTGCTGTTGTTCCACGTGTTCATCGCCCAGACCGTGTAAAACGCGGCCGAAACATCGCCGGGAGAAATGGCCGTCCCGGTGCAGTCGGTGAACATGGCGCGAAGCCTGACGCCCGCCGTTGGATTAACCGGAATTTCATTCATTGCTTTTCTCCAAAATTACAAAACGTGTACCGTCCAATTTGTCACCGTCCAGCCGTTGTCAACCGGTCCGCCCGTCACGTCCAGCCCGACCCATTCGACGTGAAACGGGACGAAAATCGGCGGGTTGCCATCCACGACCAGGGCCATCGCCGCGTCGTCGAGCGTGGAGAGGGGATAGTCCTGCGCCCCGTACCATTGCGTGATGTCGTAAGTGTCCGGCAGACCGTCCGTGTAGGAGTCCAGCGTGGAGTCCTCAAGGAGCGCGAGTTCGTCGTCTGTCGATGTGTACCAGTCCATCATAGGGCCTCATAGCCGGTGTAAAGGGAAGTTTGGACCGGATAGCTTGTCGAAGTCCCGATTGCCTTCTGGATCACGCGAAGGTTTTGGATCATCGCGTAATAGCTCGCATAATGGTGAAAACCGACGGTCATTCCGGCCGAGGTGCCGGTAAAACTCGCAGCGGATACGGAAGCGACTTTGGCCCCGTTCGTGTAGATATACAGCGTGTTTCCCGACTTGCAAAAAGCCTGATACCCATCCTGTACATCATATCCAAAATCGCCGCCGAGGCTTGTTCCATTCCACCAGATACCCTGTTTAACACCTTCGTTGTTCTTTTGGCCGAGGTACAAATTCCCGATTTGCAGAAACACGCAGCAGGCACGGACATGACCTTTGTAATAGTGGAAGTCGAGCGACCAGTCGCCGGAAAGGTCCAGCGTTTGAAAGTTGGTTTGAAAGTCGCTTTTCGTTCCGTTTGTAATCGTTCCTCCGCTTGAGTATGTCAAGCTGGTCGTGATGGGGTGCCCATATCGGCTCACGTCTGCTTGTGAGTGAGAAATGGGCCAGCACCCCAAAAGTTCTTGTGGAGGCTGGGGTTTGCACAAATATTCCAGTGGCCCGATAATCGCACTGCGCAAGGCGTCAAAGTTCGGCATTTACTACCTCCTTCTGCGCTTCCAGTGCGGCTATGGCGTCGTTCACGCGCTTGATCTCCGTCTGGGCCTTCTGTACCAGCCAGAGGTACATCGTGGAGAACTCCTCAAAAGTCATCGTGAAGTCCGTCCCGCTTGCGTCGGTGATCGTCGTGGGGAAGTTCGCGCCGTTGGTCATCAGGCCGATCTGCATAAGAGTACCGTAATACTCTGTAATCCAGATGGGCTTCAGCCACATCGTCTGCGCCCCGAAGGCGTAGGAAATCGGGGTCGTTTTGTGGGCTTCATAGCCGGCATTGACCGCTGCGATCTGCTCATCGATCCGGGCGTTATGAATCGCGGCTTTTTCCGCCGTGGAAAGCTCGGTGACGGTCCAGACCTTTTTGATCGTGCCGTCCACAACCGACCACTCGAACGAAATTTTTTCTTCGTCCGGGTCATAGGTCGGAGCCGGAGTCTCTTCTTTCGGGTAGCCGAGGCCGTGCGCGTCGATGAAAACGTCGGTCGGGTTTGTGATGGTCAGGCCGTCAAAAACAACCTTTCGGATCTCAACGGGGGCGGAGTTTTCGAGTTTGTATCTCACGGTTCACCCCCCTTCTTACATGGACTTGACGAAGCATTTCAGCCCGCCGTAAGTTTTCAGGAAGGTCAAAAGGTAGGTCGTGGACGCTGCCGGCGTAAAGTCGCCGCTTGAATCGCAGTCATCGCCGAAGTGTTTGCACCCGGTCGGCTTCGTGTAGGTCGTTGCCGTCGAGGGCGAGGAAAACTCCACGACGCACGTATCGCCCGTGTTGCTCAGTCCGTTGGTCAGCGTCAGCGCGGAAACGGCGGCGTTCGTCAGGGCCTTGTAGTAGCCATGCGCCAGCGTGTAGGAGACCGAGCCGGATGTCGAATCCGTTGAGACCGTCCAGCCGGAGCCAACACCAGCCGCGCCGTCTGCGCCTTTGACCTCGCCCGCGTCGATGGTGCTGGTGTCGGTCAAAGTCAGGATCAGGTGACCGGAGCCGTTCACTGTTGCGCTGGCAACGCCTACCCCGTTTGTTCCGTTTGTTCCGTTCGTTCCGTTCGAGCCTTTGAGGTTTCCGAGGAAGTTCCACGTGTTCGCGGCCTTGGCGGTGTAGAAGTTGAACGATGACGTATTCAGGTATGTGTCATGCGCTTTGGAGCCTTCCACAGCGTAGGAAATATCGCCCTCCGTTCCTGTCACTCCGGTCCCGAAAAAGGCCGTGTTTCCAACGGTCCCGTCAGTAAGCGTTTCCTGAATGTCCGCGATCATGTTGGCCGCAGAAACCATCCCCTGATCGTACCTGTTGTAAGGCGTGGTCGTGCTTGCGCTGGCCGTCAAAGGCGGATCGCACATCCAGATCGGGTTGTCAACAGTTCCGTAATTTTTCAGGTTTGGCATAGCTTAATCCTTGTCGTAATCGTGTTCGTGTTCGCGCCTCAATTCGGACTCTTTGATGGTCGTTTTCAGGTCCGAAATGGCCTCGGAAAGTTTCTGCAATCCGCCGTTTATCCTTGTCAGCGTGTACCAAAACAGGATCCCCAAAAGGACCGTCGCGGAAAGCTCCTTGAAGTCCTGAATTTCCGGGACCTGAGCAATTAAAACGGAAGCGAGGAAATAGGACAAATAGAACGGCGCATCGTGCATCAGGCCACCTCCATCGGGTTCAGGGTCGGTTTCACTTCGGGATCATAGGGGGACTCGGTGTAGGTGATGATGGCCAGGTCGTTAAAGCTGGAACTCATAAAGTATTTCAGCATCTGTTCATCCATCCAGCACCCGAAGCGCGGAGTGAAACCGTCCGACGGGTAAATGTCCCCGTGCGAGTTGATCCAAAACACGTAGCGCGTCCCGCCAACTTCCTGATACCCTGAAAAGGCCGTCGCGTGAGACCAGCTTCCGGTGACTGTCGCGACCGGAACTCCGTTTTCATCAGGGGACGCTCCACTGACGGCGCGGGAGTTGCCGACGAAACAGGCAAACCCCTTTTGACAGGCAAGGAGAATGGCCTCCCACGGCTTTTCCCCGTCGTACATCGTGTAGCCGATCTGATGGGCCAGCGCGTTTTCGTCCTCTTCCGGCTGGGTGGTGCGGATGATCCGGCCGGGGTCATACTCGCCCACGTCCTGGACCAGATAATTTCCGTACTCGTTCCCGGCCATAGCGATCGCGGCGATGGATTGACCACCCGAAACAGAGCCATTTTTTGATTTAATCCACGTGACAAAGGGATTAAACTTTGTGAGGATTTGCTCGGAATATCGGTTTTCGATCTGGTTGATCAGGGCGCAAGTGGCCGCGTTTGCCATCGCGAAACCGGCACAGTTGGGCCGGTAACTCTGGGACGGTGTGAACCATTCAAGCGGGTCCACGACCTGAAACCAGTTTCTTTGTGGGTGTTGGTCCGGCTGCTCCTTGAGCCACTTCTCAAAGCTGCTCCACGTCGAAACGGGGGGTTTGTCCGTCTCGTCCCACGGAGCCGCAGCAAGTTCTACCGCCGCCATCGCCGATGGGGTCTGGAAATTCGGAATGCACCCGAAATCCTGAGCGCGCTGCACATCGTCAAAATACATCACTCCACCTCCTTGAGAAATCCCTCAAAAGAGGCTTTCACTGTCTCGCAGTTCGCGAAGTCGGTCTGCTCCGTCCAAACGTCCAGAGCCGCCGAAAGTTCCGGGGAGATTTGACAGTAACCGCCAGAGCAGGATTTTCTCTGAATTTCCTGCTTGAACGTGCTTCTCGCCCCTTGTGGCGTGCGGATGGTGCCCGCGTCAATACCGTCGATAACACGGCGCAGAGCATACGCCGCCGTCTCTTTGTCCTTTTGGGTCAGACTGATGACCGGAGCCGGAGAAGGTTCGGGGGTCGGTTCTGGAACCGGGCCGATGATTACCGTGGTCTGCGTAATTACCGGCTTGCTTTTCTCCACACCGAAGAAAATGACCGTCAATTCGCAGTCGCGCCGCCCCACAAAGTAAAGCGTTTTTTCGTCGGAATCTTTGGCGAGGTCCGCCGCGTCTGGCGGATAAATTAACCAATCCCCTTGAACGTCACTGGTGACCTTTTGAAGCCGTCCGGCATCTGCTCTTTCCGGCGCGGTGAGCGTGGCAGAATGAACAAAGACCGGACAGGCCACAAAAAGGACGAGCGCAAAGGTAAAGGCGATAAGTTTCAGGTTTGACCGAATCATTCATCCCCCTTGTTCTGGAAGTACTCAATAACGGCGGTCAAGATGTAGAATAGAATTTTTTCTAAAATCGCGTTCTCGATCGGTCCGCCATATTCGTTTTTATTGGAAACTTCCAGTGATTCAACGAGTTCTTTGTACGGGCCCTGGGTGGAATCCGGGGCGGCGCAGAGCTTGCTTAATCTGTCCAAAATAAACTGGCGAATTTGTTCAACCTTCGCCGCGTCCCGAACCCATGCTTCGATCTGGTCGATGGCCCAATCGTCGATGACGGTCTTTGTTTCCGCAGCCAGAACGCGCATTTTCGCAACGCCCAAAAGAAGAGCCTTCTGAATGGTTTGCGCGTCCAGTTTTTCGGCGGCAGAATTGATGAGCCAAAGAGCGACCGTCTTTGTGATTTCAGACCATGCCATAACAAACTCCTTTTGAGGTGTGCAAATTTCAGAAATCTTTCCCGATAGAAATTATTATAGAACAGAAAAAAATTTTGTCAATCCGGTGTAGAACTATTTCTATATTTCAAGGTAACAATATTTAAAATTCTGTAAAATTCTTTTACTTCGGCCACTTGCCGCTGATAGTCCGGGCCTTCTTTCCACTGTTTATTGAGTTCTCTCGCCTCGCGTCGCATGGCGCGGACGCTCTCATGACTGGTTGCAGCTTCTTTGATTATCTTTGGGTAATACACAAAAACCCCGTGAGGAGCCGGTTGTTTATATCCCTCCTCCTCCGGGTAGTGATCAATGAGGCAAACATACTCGCAGAGTCTTTCCACCGAGTAGCGCCTGAATTTTGAAGTGGTCATCACCTTTTCCAACGGCGCTCCTCCCCGGATTTCTCTTTTGCCTCCCTGATGCGGTCCCGAAAACTTCCACCGGAGGCCGCGACGGGCTGGGTGGGCGGTGCTAAAATCTGCGGGTTGGTTTGGTATGTACATCCTTCAAACGACGCGAGGCACAAACAACCGGTCATACAGTCCAGAAATTCGTTGTCCGTGTCCGGGACGGGGTTCCACAGATTACGGGTCACGCCAAGAGCCGTCATTTCCGTGGGAATCTCGCTCTCGCATACCTGACGCGCAAAGAGTTCATGCTCGAACGGCGGAGCCTTGTAGAGCGTGATGCTTCCGGGCTGACCGGGTGGAGTTTCGAGCCGGGTGAACAGTTCGTCCTTCCAGGCGTTCACGTCGGAAAACAATTCATAAAGTGCCGAGTTCGCGTTATACTTGTAGAGCCATCGGCACATATTCGCGCTGGGGTTCTGGTCGGTCTCATACCGGACCGTGGTCGATTTTCGGGTGTTGTCGATACCCATACGGTTGGCCCTGATGCCCATACCGTGATAGGGGACCACGACGTTAAACGGGAACCACTTCGCAAGCGTTCGGGCGTTCGCCGCCATGATACCCTCCTGACTGTCAACTCCAATCCGGGAAATTGTCAACTGGATTCCCGACGTTTCCCGCGTCCACTTCCGATTGAGAAGGTACTGGATCAGATTCGAGATTTCCACGCGGTACATATCCGTTATGTTGAGCGTTTCCTCTCCGGCTGAATTGCGGATTACGCTTTCGCTGGGATGTTCTTTCAGATACTTCTGCGTCAAGAGTTTCCAGTCGTTCGCCTGTCGCCTTCTGTAAATGCGCTGGCCTCCGAAGTCCGGCCATGTGCCGTAGTCGGTTATCACGCCCGTCATATCCGCCTCAAACGCGCATACGACCCAGACCAGATACTGACGCTGAACGTCGATAAACGAAACGACCTTGACTGTCTTTTCCGGTATAAATCCTTTGCGGCATTCGCTCTGTTTCTCCGCAAAGTCTCGCGCTGAAATGTGCGCGGCCCGGTCCACCAGCACATCACCCCCGACCTGCTGGCAGTTGGAAAGAAAGAGCTTGTGGTTCTCAAACCGGAGGTGCATCGCCTCCTGAATGGCCGAGGCAAACTTTTTTGAGTACCGCGCTTTCCAGGAGACTTCAAACCCCAGATCAAGGATGGCCCTGTATTTCCTGTAGAATTTTGTAGCGTCTTTCAAATTGCCGTTATTCCGCAGGGATTTAATTTCCTCCTCGCGGTATCGCTGCCACATTCTCGCCGTTTCGGTCTCGTTCGTGATTTCCGTGTTGGTCATTCCTTCCGGCCACTTCGTCACCATCGGAACCTTGAACCCGCGCCAATCCGGTTTCTTTTCCGGGTCACTGTACAGGTCCGCAAGGTCGCCCGATTCAATAACGGTGCAGGGCATGATGATCCCAATGTCGTTTCCCGCTCCGGCCAAATACCGGATCGTTCCCTCGATCGTCTCCTCATATTTCTGGCACGTGTTTTTGTTTTTCGCGCTCGTGTCATTCTGAATATCATCGACGATGGCAAGGGCAGGACGAATACTTTCAAACGTGTACGGGTGCTGAATGTTGCCGCCTCGCAGGAGGGAGGAATTGATTGAACAAGCGGAAAAGCGGTCCCACGCTCCGGCAGGAATCCAAACGCCGATCTCCGGGTGTTCCGGGTTTCGCGAAACGAATTTGACGCTTTCCGGGTCCTGCACCTGATACATAAAGGCGTCCGCTTCGCTCAACACCACGGCGGGGAGATGGATCACTCCCTTCGCCCGGTCCATCACGGGGCACGTGTGGAAACCGTTGTACGTCTGCGACTTCGCCACGCTCCCGTTTTCGTCCGTTCCGATGAGGGAAAGAGGGTAAACCAGTTCGGGAAAATCCTGTTGAATAAGCGGGGATTTTAGCCACGTCAAAACCGTGTCGAACGCCTCGCGGGATTTTAACTCATTGGCAGCGACGAACCACGTCCACTTTGACAGACCAAAAAGCATTGCGGCCATCGCGCAGAACAAACTCCACATGGTTTTTCCTCCTCCACGCGGGAGAAGGATCGCCTGTTTCATCTGCTCGTACAGCACGTCTTTCAGCAGTTCGACCAGCTTGTAATGGTAATCGGCGGGAGGCAAACCGAAAACGTCCGGGAGGTAGGTCCTTGCCGCGTAGATTAAATCCTTTTTGGCTTTCAGTCTCCGCTTCCAGTTTATCCCATCAAAAGGTATCGCGTCTATTTCGCAAGCCGCCCGGTTCTCAGCTTGTTTGCGTTCCCGTTCACGCTTGCGCTTCTGCGCGCCTTTTTCCGCCAATGCAAGCCTGGTTTCTTCGTCCATGATTTACTTCTCTTTGACAACAAAAACCGTCTCGTCGTCAACCGTCTCAACGGATTCAATATAACGTTCCTTCTGGAACTGGAAAACCACCGCGTCAACAAAAATCCACCCTGGCTTTTTGTACCGTGACGCTATGGCCTTGCACGTCGCCACGCTTCCAACATACCGGAGCTGTTTGAAAATCCTGATTACTTCATTCCCAACCGTGTCCGGCAGTGTTTCATTCCGTACTTCTCGCGGCGTGATTATCTTGACTTTCATTTCGCGTCCTCAAAAATCAAATACCCTTGTTCGTCGTTCGGCTTTACCAAAACGATCTCGCCGTTCGTCGGCGGGACCGGAGCATCGGCGATTCGTTTCTCCGCAATTTTGAAAAAGTGCGGGTCCAGCTCGCTCCCGAGGAATTTTCTGCCGGTCATCATCGCAGCCACGCCGGTCGATCCGGATCCCATGAACGGGTCAAGGACGGTTTCACCGGGGTTTGTGTACATCTTGATCAGGTGCTCCATCAGGGCGATGGGCTTCTGGGTGCTATGCACGGTCGCATGTTCCGTTCCGCCTCCGTTGTAGTTGCTGAAAGTCAATACCGATTTATAAAATCGTTCATTCGTTTCTATATAACTCGAAGCACCCATATCAGAAAACCCTTTATACCGATTCGCTTTTTGCCGTCTCTCTCTCTCTCTCTCTCTCTCTCTCTGGAGCCGATACTTTTGAGGGTGGAAGACTGGAAGTGAACGATAAAAAATATATATTGTTTCGTGGATTGGAATTGGTTGTCTGTTGACATTCAGAAAGCACGCTGCGCATGTTTTGTTCCATACCAGATCATACCGGAATTCTTTCCGGCTGGCCATAATCCAGTCGATTCCGCTTTTCGCGGTCCCGAAGATGATAGCTGCGCCGTTCGGCTTCAGTACCCGCCACGCATCACGCCAGAAGCGCGGAATGTTAGGCACCACGTCCCACGAGCACGCCGTTATCCCATAGGGCGGATCGGTCAGGAGCAGGTCCACGGACCCGACCGGGATGGTCGGGAGAAAATCGAAACAGTCGCCGTTGTAAAGGGTGTAAGGTTCGGTCATTCCTTCTTAAAACTCCTGCTCATACTCCCCGCCGTAGTACTCGCCCTCATCGCGTCGTGAGTACCTCCGGCCACCGTCACCGCCTCGGTCGCTTCCACTTTGCTTCACCGCTGCGCTTCCTTGTAATGATAAGAATATTAAAAAGCCGTTTCCGGCTATGCTTCGGAGTTCGATTTCCGGCTATGCTTCGCCTTCGGCCTCTCCAAAGGTCAGATACCCTTGCGCATCGTTCGGCTTGACGAGCACCACTTCCCCGTGTTCGGGAGGTCTGGGCGCTTCGGAGATGCGTCGCTTGGAGACTTCAAAAAAGTGCGGGTCCAGCTCGCAGCCGATGAACTTCCTGCCGGTCTGGACGCACGCCACGCCCGTGGAGCCGGAGCCCATAAAGGGGTCAAGGACGGTCTCTCCGGGATGAGAGTATGTCTTAATCAGGTACTCCAAAAGGGCCACGGGTTTCTGCGTTGGGTGGATCCTGCTGGCATCTCTTGAAAACCGGATAATGGAAAGAGGGAACCTTCTACCGTCCTTGCTTTCGGTCTCGCTCCGATAACTGGCCACGGTCCCTTTTTCGGACAAGCCTTCTATTTTGCGTCTTCTCTCCCCCCCCCCCATTTTATAAGGTTTCCCGAACCAATAGATGGGATTATAAGTTGATTGTCTTTGAGAAAAGACTAAAATATTCTCATGGCTTTTCATTGGTTGGTGCCGGGCGTTTTGAAAGTTGCTCCCTCTCTTTTTATCCCATATCCAGTCATACCGGTAAAATTGACGATTGGCCAGTCTGACTTCACTGGAAAAAGGCTCTGACCCGAAAACCACACACGCCCCTTTAGGTTGCAGCACCCGCCACACTTCTTGAAAGAACCGGCTCAGGTCCGGCTTCTCGTCCCACGCACAGGCCGTCACGCCGTATGGCGGATCGGTGAGGATCAGGTCGATGGAATTGTCCGGGATTTTTTGGAGGTACTCAAAACAATCCCCGTGAAAAAGTTCCACGCTCATTTCCGCTTCACTCCGTAATGCTCTCTCACCCATTCATGCCATTCCCTGTTTAACTCTCTCGCTTCGCGCCTGGCTTTCGTCGCGTCCTCGGTCCGATACTCCTTGATAGAAAACTCCATCCAGTAACGCTCCGTGGAAAACCGCTCGTGCATACGGTCCACCAGCATCAAGCCAAAACCACAAACCAAAACGTAATACCGGGTCCAGATATACTTGGGCTTTTTCAGGAAGTGGTTTCGCGAGTTCACGTCCCGCTGATTCACGAGGTAGTTTCTGCCGTACTTCTCGCGCCAGCGTTGGAGGTTCTTTCTCGCGATGTTCATGTACACCGTGTTACATATCAGGGCGAAAATCCGATGGTCGGAGATCCCCGTCTCCTGCGCGACTTGCGCCATCGTCAAGCCGTCAAGCAAAAGGTTCTCGATCCGGTCCCGGTCCTCGCGTGTCATGCGGGAGCAGTTCGCCTTTTGGCCTCGCTTTTTCGCCATCCGTTCGCGGAGATCATTTTTCCAGTTCTCCTGCGCGATTTCATAGAACGGGGTGCCCTTGATAAAATCCCGGATGGCGTACTCGCTCACCAGCGTCTCTCTTGAAATCTGCGGCGTGGTCCAGCCCTCCAGAAAGAGGGCCTTCACGCGCTCCTGCTCGTCGTGGGTCATTTCTGGTTTCCCTCCCAGATTTTCCAGAACCGTTCTTTCAGTTCGGGATTGTCGAAAACGTTGCCGATTACACGATTTTCCCGAACGCCCAACATAAACCCTGTTTCGGTGTCGGTCCACATCATGTACGCTCCGGTTTTATGCCAGTAGCAAACTACTCCAACCATAAATCCATTGTCTCCACAATCTGCCTCTACCACATCTCCCTCGTAAATCTCTACGCCGTTTTTATCTTTCAGTCCGGTGTACTGGCCGACGGTTTCGCGTTGCACGCTTAGGGGCGGGCCGTTCTCTATGATCGCCGGCCAAAGGTCGGACAGGTCCAGACTGCCATACATCCACGGCTCCCATGTGCCATCGTAGCGTTTATCGCGTCCTCTGAATTTAATCTCTCTCATTCCTCGTCTCCTTCCTCCTCGCCCTCTTTTTCTGCGCTCAAGTAGTCGCCTCTCCTCAACATCCAGTCCCACTTGACAGCGAAAGGGCAGTAGGCGCCCTCGGCCTCGCTTGTGCGCAACTCTCGCGCAATTTGCTCAAGCCCTGCGGCAAGCAGTTCTCGCGTCAACGCCACGACCTCAAGTTCAATCTTCAACATCAGATTCCTCCTCTGAATAGTCCCATTGCCAGACCGTCCCGTCCGGATCCTCCCCGGTGACGGTATCCAAATATCCATCGTACTTACAGTTCGGGCATGGGTGCGCGCCAAAACTGTCCCGGCCCCAGCCGCAGCCCCAGACGATCGGAACGTCGATTTCCCGCTTACACTTCGGGCAGAAGAAAGGTGGGTGCGTTCCTGGTGGGTAGGTTTTGAGTTTAGCCAATCTTTACCTCCTTACCTCTGTATTCACGGAAAAATTTGTACGTCTCCCAGTCAGTGGCCCATATCTCCATGTTTCCAAATATGACCCCTTTTTCCATCTCAACCGTTCGGTTTACGCTGTAAATGTAGGCTTCATACATTTTTGAAAGTTTTTCCCAGTGCGGAAATTCATAGTCCCCCGATTGAGGCCGTGGGTTCATTCGGAGTAGGACCGCCTGAAGGTTTTGGTTTTCCTCGGTCACGTTACACATTGCTTTCCAGAACGCCTTCACAAACATTTCGCGCCATGCGCATACGTGTTCACTGCCTTTAAAATGAACCCTAACTATCGACCACATTTCACCTTGGCACGCCATCGCTCACCTCCTTAATTATCCTTGCCAGTTCCGGTAAATCTTCCAGCCGGAGCGTGATCATCCACGGCTTCCGGCTTTTGCGGTGGATCACTACGGGCAATTCGCCGCGATTCTTCGCGTCGCGTTCGCTCTGGTCAAACGCCTTCGCGAGATTCAAATTTTCTACTCGTTTCGCTTCAATGTGAACGCCGGGGATTCCGACTACATCGGCGTCCCCGTTCGCGCCGGAAAACTGCTGACCGCGTCGTGCGTCCACATGAAACATTTCGTTCAGCTTGTGCGCGAGTTCGCGCTCTGCGGCCGCGCCTTTTTGTCGGGAATTAACCATTGCAAGTTTCTTTTCAAAAATACAGGCCCGCCGGGAAACGCTCCCGGAAGCGGAAAAAGATTCATTTAAAATGCCGTTAAGCATAAAACCGCCGCCAAATGGCCGGGCCGTGTTCGGGTTATCTGTTCAAACAAGCGCGTCTATATATTGTGCCGCTTTGTCATATTCCTCAAACCAAATTGCGACGATCGCGTTTCGTTCGTTTCCGCTGAATTGATTCAGGAATCTCTCAAACGCCTCCTCCCGTTTGTCAAATTCCTGCTGCGCAAACTTCAAGTATTGCAAGGCCTTTTTCAAATCCTCCACGCCTCCTTTCTCATTCCACCGCGCAATGTATTTGATGGCGTTGGCCCTGTTGAAGTCCAGCCGCACATCGTTGAAAAACTCGATCGGCTGGTACTCGTACTTTCTGTAGTGCGAGCCGCCGACCTGATAGGAAAGCGGGTTTTCATTGGGTTCGGTCATTTTTGCTCCTTTTTTCAATTTCGCGTTTGATGTCATAAAGCAGGTCTTGCATCACCGCCGCCTCACTGGTGAGGTAGTCGCAAGCGGCCGCGACGTGAGAGTTTCCGCACTGATACTTCGCGCTCTGGGAGACCGTGGCAACGGCTTTGATTTTGACAAATAGCCGGTCTATCAGAAGATCAATAAGCTCAGCCCACGACGAGGACTCCGCTTCCTTCTCCGAAACGTCCTCCACTGCGCCCACCTGTGCCGCGTTCCATGTCGCAGCGGCTTGTTCTTTAGTTTTTAAGCCATGCTTCAAGCCAGCGTGGCACTCCTTGCACGCCACAATATACCCGTCAGGCAAGCCTGTGTAGAAAGCCACATTTTCAGATCCGCAGCAGGGGCACGGTTTCAGTTCGGGTTCACTCATTGATTTTCCTCCTTTGTTTCAAATTCCTCAATCATCCGAATCATCGGGGCCTCGCGCATATAATCATCCGGCCGCATAAAAATCTCTGCGGTCTTGCGCAACGCCCACGCCATGTTGTTAATATACCCACGCGTTCCTGGTTTTGGGACCTGCACCGTGAAATTGTATGGGTATGAATCACAGCGAATCTGGAATACGTCAAAGTTCTTCTGCTCTTTCTTCTGAATGAGGTAGCCACTGGATTCCAGCTTGTTCATCAGAAATTCTCTAAAGGTCATTGGGTTTCCTTTCTTACTCAAAACAAATTCCCGCTTGGGTTTTTATTTCAACGGTGACAATCGTGTCGTTGTGCCATCCTCCGTGTGGCACTAGTAAAATTCTCTGAATCGTAAATCCGTAACGGCTCCCGATTCCTCCACTGTTCCAGCCGAATGTTATCACTTTCCCTCCCGGCTTCACAATGCGCCCGATCTCTCGCTTCTGGTCTCCCCAGAATTTCGCTTGTGTTGCTTCCTGTGTCACAGTCTGCCCGACGCTCTCATAGCACTCGGCGATCTGGCGCGGGGAATAAGGCGGGTCATACAACACGCCATCCACGGAGGAATCCTCAAACATTCTCAGGAAGTCCAGCGCGTCTAAATGGTAGTCGGTGTTAAAATCCGGGTTTAGGTCATTGGTGACTTTTGCCAGTCTTGAACGGTTCGCGAATGGGTCGATCCACAGAGGACCGCCGCCCATTTCCTCGGCCAGCAGTATTTTAATTGGAGGAATCTCAAACGTGTTTTTGTTTGGCATTGACCAAACGCGCTCAATCCGCATTTCCTCCTCCTAAAACGGAATCCCTTCCGTGTAACTGTCAGGCGTCGGCGTCCAGTCTGGTTTTGCCTCTGTCTGATTTTTGACTGATTGTTGAATGTTCAAGGCGTTCCGATATTCGGCGTGAATATTCTCGCCTCCTGCGTACGTTGTATCGTTCGTGTCGGCCTGTTTGTCTTTGTGGAACATCTGGAAACGCTCACAAATTACTCTCAAACGGGTTTGCTTCTTTCCGTCCTTTTCCCACTGGTCCTGTTTCAGCCTTCCCTCAATCAGGATAGCATCGCCTTTGCGGAGGAATTTGGAGACGTTTTCCGCGTTCGCGCCCCAGAACGTCACGTCAATAAATGTGGTTTCCTGCACCCACTCCCCGGACGGGCTTTTCCTCCGGTCGTTCACGGCTACGGCATTTTCCGAAAAGGCCATGCCGCTCTGGAAGTATTTCACTTCTGGATTGCGGCACAAGTGGCCGACGATGATAACACGATTAAAGTTTGGCATCAGGGGTCCCTCCTTCGGTCTTTCTTGACCACTTTGACCAGTTCAAACATTTCGCAGAAACGCGAATAAATCCGTTCGCCGAAAAGCGACGTGATGGAATTTTTCTCCGCCTGGAAATTCTGCCCCACGAGCAGGTTTGTGGTGATGATCACGAGCTTCCCGTAATTATCCCAAAGATTGTACAGGTCGTACAAAAGGGATTGTGTGACAGGTTCGTTTCCGTAGTGTTTGATTCCCGCCTCCGCTCCAAGATCGTCGATGATTACCGTCGTGTCGTGTTCGTACAGAGTGGAATAATCCAGATAAAACTGCTCCGGGTCCACACCGTACGCCTTGTCAATTTCCTGCATCGGGTAGTAGGGGCGGCGGAACTTGCAACTCAAGTACTTCGCCAGCGTCGTTTTTCCTGCTCCTACCGGGCCGCAGATCAAGAGGCCCTTGTACGGGCGTTCCGTTTCCTGCGGATTCATTTCGTGCGCCTCATAGCGTCCGACCCAGTGCCAGAAACTTTCATCCAGACCTTCCCATTCGAGGCCGTAATTATCCCGGACTTTCTGCCGGCTCGATTCGGCGTGTTCAATAACGGCGGGTGTCGCCTCCTGCTTCTGTTTCCGCGCCACACATCGGCGCAGCATTTCCTTTGTAACTATCATTTATAAAACTCCAAGTTTGTAAAAGCGGATTCATCGCGCCGCTTTGAATTGTTTTGGTTTTGCGGTCTGGCTTTATTTTGCGAATTTCCCAGCCACGTGTTAATATGTTTCAGGATGCCAGCGTTTGTTTTCCGGTTCTTCGGGTTTGACAGGCTCCACGCGATACAGGCCCTGAGTTCGGCGGGGACGTCGATCCCCTGGTAGAGTTCCCTGAATTGGTCAAGCGTTGTTTTGTCAAGCTCCCAGTCTGTCCCGTCGATCAGTTTCCAGACGAAACCAGTCTTTTCTTCCTCGGAGAGTTCGGAATTTTTCAGACCTCTGCGCATTAATAAATTATTAATATTTAAATTTAAAATTTTTATTATTAATATTAATATATTATTAATGCGGAGAGCTTTGAAATTTTTGAGCAAATCGGCGATTTCTTCGGCGATCCTCTGGTTTTCCTCCTCCTCGGAGATTTCGGGTTTCGTCTCGTGTTTTACGGGTTCAAACGCATCTTCGGGTTCTGGTTCCGGCTCCCATGTCTCCGGGGTTTCTTCGGGTTTGGTTTCAGTTTTTAAGTTTTTAAAAACTGATTTTCCCTTGTAATCTTCCGCACATTCAGGAGAGCAAAACCATTTTCCGCCCTCCTCGACGTAGGTATAATTCGGGTCGGCCTTGTTTGTCTCCCAGATCGGCGTGCCGCAGCCGTTGGCGCAGAATGACGGCGGGGCGGATGGTTCGTTTTCACACTTTAAATTTTTAAAGTGTGAATTTTGGAGTTTTGTTGGATATTCCTTTCCATCGGACCGCACAACGGTTTCTGGAAATTTCCACCCTTCGGATTCCATTTCGTCGCGCAAGTGCGTAATGGTCGGCACGCTGCACCGGCACAATTTGGCAATGTCGCTATAGGGTTTCGCTGGAATTTCGCCACGGCTCAGCTTTTCCATCACCATGCGCCGGAATTTGCGCCAGTCTTTTGGCCCCATATCAATTCCTTGCACTCCGTTCTTCTCCACGGATTTCTGCAAGAGGGTCCAATCATCACTGCCGCCTTCCGTGACGTTGCAAGGAACGGTTTCAAATCCGGCGCGTTTCGCTGCTCTGAATCGGTGGATTCCATCGGCGATGGTAAATTTCCCGTCTTTCAGAACAACGTCAATGGGCGGGAAGTCCCCCCAGTCGTTTCGCTCCAGGAAGTACTCGGCGTACTGGTCGACCTTCTCTTCACGGGTCTCCTCGCGAATCTGGAACGAATCGTCAAGTTCAATCAGTTCAATTTGTTGTATCATGTTTGATTTTCGGTTTCACTTGTCAAATAAACTTTGACAACTTGTTTGAGTTAAAACAAAGGAGGTCAGGCCACCCCATGCCACCGCACCGCTACACGTCAGAAAGGAAAGTCCAAAATACCGTGTCGGCTTGCGTCGCACCCGCATAAAAGGACGGGTGGGACTGAGGCACATGGCGCCAATGATCGAAACGCCACGTTCGCCTGTTCATCCGTGCTCGCCAAGAGATTACCCGTGGATGGTATGCTTTTGCGTGTTCGCGTTCGGGCCCGGTCCGAAAAACCGCGCTGCGAGTTCCTCAATCTGCGCGTCCAGCGACTTCTGGAAGGTCAGCACATTGACCGGGAGTTCCAGGTCGTTCTTTTCAATGTAACGTTTGATTTCTGCCCTGTACCCAAGGACCGCGAGAAATAGCCGGTACAGGTCAAATTCTTCAAATTTACTTTGCATTGAGGGCCTCCTTCTTTGAAGTCAGCAGCGATTTGATGGATTCCTTTTCCGTTTCTGTCAGGCGTTCGTCTGCCGACATTTCTTTATAGACTTCCATCAGAGCGTCCACGGTTTCAGAAAATTCGATATCTTTTTTGTAGTTGTTATATGGGCTTGCCTTTGGGATAACGTCTTTCAAGTTCGCGCCCTTCTGGGGAACGACAATAGTATTCGGAGGATCGGGTTTTTCATCCACGTCTCCATCGACAATTTCCGCGCCAGTTACCATCTGATAAAGCCACGCTCTCGCCTTACGCGTCGCCTTGCCGATAGCCGCGTCCTCCGCCATTCCAGCATTCAGCTTCACGACAAAAGGAATAGTTTCGGTGTGTTCCTCGTTGTTGTAAATCCAGTGGATTTTCATTCTGACCGTCCCCTTGCGTTCGCCGAGTTGAGGCACTTCCGGCGTCATGTCATATTGAAGGCCCTTGACCTTGTTTTTCAGGAGATGATGAAAACCTTCCTTTGTGATGTAGCAACGGCCCTGAATGATATTAAACTGGTTTCCAACAGGGTAAACGCCAGCAATAGCCGCCTCAATGAGCGCGTCGCGGATCTGTTCGTCTGAATATGGAACCATGCGCCCGTTTGAATCTTTCATGCCTTTGTCTGTCAGGAATCCGACCGCAGTGTCTTTGAGTTTCACAAACTCTTTCAGTACGGGGCCGGTCAAAAGTTCGCGCAGTTGGTTGACCGCTGCGGCGATCATTACGGACCGCTTAAACGGCGCAAGCTCCAATCCGGCTTCTTCTGCAAGTACAGCGGCGGCGTCAAGCTGCGTGACCGTCTGCTCTGGAATGATAGTAAGTTCGTTTGACATTGTTAATCCTCCTGATCAATAGATCTCAAAAAAGTCATGGGGCGAATCCCCTCACGATGATTCTGGAAATTAGCCTTAAATTCTGAAAACTCCGCGAACGTCATGCCGAGGCGCTTTGAAAGCTCTTCCGCAACGTCCGCCCAGCGCGTATCAACACGGCCCGATTGCTTCGCGTAACGCAGGATCGTCTTTCCGGTCTCCGGGTTTACCAATTCCTCCGCGTCCTCCATGTAACAGGCGATCTGGTCTTTCAATCCCTGCTCCTCACGTTCCAGGTCCTTTTTGTCGCGCCGCAGTTCCCAGAGGCAGAGAGCGGTTTCCAAAATCGCCTGATTTGCCTCGATGGTTTTCCCGCGTTTCGATTCGCGCCAGATTCTTTTGCAGTCCGCCTCATTGATGGGGGCAGGGGCTACGCCGTTGACGATGTGTTTGTCCCACCATTCGATGAGATACTCCCTCATACTGAAAATAGACTCCTCGTCTCTTTCCACTGGGAAAATCTGGACCTTCCCGGTCGGCTTGTAGAGTACCGCAACATCGGCGGATTTCAGCATGGGGAACAATCCCAAGTAATGCTGGACCTGTGCCTGATAATGGAGCGGCACTTCTTTCCACTCATAATCAATAGTGGTCTTGATTTCCAGAAGGCGATCCGCCCTGACTTCTGACCGAAAGTTCGTGATGTTTCCAGACGTATTAATTAATCTGTCAACATTTCCCAACAAGCACCCGTCTTTTGCGGTGAAGTTGTACCGGCGCGGGATCAGTCCGGTCTGCTTCTTGTACTGTCCCGCAATAAACTCTTCCGCGAACGTTCCGAAGTCAAGAGTCTCCTGGTTCTCTGGGACGTGTTCGACGTGCTTATACTTTTCCTCCCAGACCATGTAAGGGGTACGGAAGGGGGAGAAACCCATAATGGCTGCGGCGTCACTGCCGCCAATGCCTCCCGACCTGATTTTCTCCCAATCAGACCGGTTCTTCCATTTAATGTATTCCACTGAAACCTCCTTGAAAAAGTGAAAAAATTTTAACTATTTTCTCCTTTTTTTCTAAACTAAAAAGGGAGAAAAACAATAAATTAAAACAGTGAAGCAATCAGAAAACCTCGCAATTTACCGAAGCAAACCAAGGCAGAGAAAGAAAATCCAGCTTTTTAAACAAAAATAATGGAACTGTCAATCCCCCCTTGAATCTTTTGAGAATCCTGATATACTTCGATTTGTTTTTAATCCTCCTATTTTAACAGGTTTGTCTAATTTAAAACTTTCAGCAAAGGAAAAGCAAAAATGAATTATCCAAAACCGAAACTCAAAAAGGGTTACTGGTACATCCGTATCAAAGGCCGTGACTACTATCTCGGAAAAGATCAGGCCGAAGCCATCCAGTCTGCCAATGTTCTGATTGTTGAAAAATTGTATAGGCCGACAAGCCCCAACAATTTTACGATTGGCGAAGTGTTGAGCCTTTACATAAAGGACATTGGCCCTGATATTGCACCTGCAACACTGCGAAACTACACGTCATATTGCGTGATGATCTCTGGGCGCATTGGCAAATACCAAGTTCAGGACTTTACGAAACACGTATTTTCGCGCCTCCTGGATCGCATGGCGCACGATGGGAACGCTGCCGGGACAATCAAAAACCACCGGCGCTTACTGCTTGCCGCCTTAAAGTATGCGGAATCTATCGGCATTGTGCCAGACGGAACGTTTCACACCCTCGACGTTGTGCCTGTACCTCGACGCGCCAAACGCCCGGCACGTGTAACACCGATAAACATTCAGGACATCGAAGCCGTGAAGGACATCTTAAGCGAAACACTTTACGACGTTCTACGCCTGGAATGCTTGACCGGGATGCGTCCTTGCGAACTGCTCTCGCTGCGCAAGTGCGATTTTATCAGCACCGGCTCCGGCCTCTGGAAAGTGGTTCTTGAAAACCACAAGACCGCATGGAAAACCGGAAGCCCACTCGTAAAGTTTATCGGCCCTCGCGCCCAGGGGATACTGGAAAAGTACATCGACAAAGCGCAAGGCTTAACCGCGCCTTTGTTTGTATCTCCGCGTGGATTGAAGCTGACGCCGGAAATCGTAACAGGGACGCTCGTTTATTTGAGGAGGAAGCACCCCGACCGATTCCCGCCGAAGTTCACCCAGTACCAGTGCCGACACCGCGCCGGAACGGACTCCCGCCGTGAAGCTGGACTTGAAGGAGCGCAAGCATACCTCGGCCACTCCTGCCGGGCAACGTCCGAAATTTACGCCGAAGTGGATTATTCACTCGCCGAAATGATCGCACGCAAAATAGGATAAATTGTCAAGGATTATGGCGGTCAGTCTTTGGCCGCCCGTTCTAACTGATTTACTCTCGCCTCAAGAATCTCAATGCGTTTCCCGAAGGTTACGCAGTCGCAGTTCTCCAACACCTTTACAATAAAAGCATTGGTGCTTAAACCACTCCGCTCCGCCAGGGATTTAACCTTTAGCGCAAGCGGTTTTGGAAGCCTTAAAGCGTAGTTGTAAACGTCAGTTTCGTTTCTCATCATATTACCATAATAGCACAAGCCGAAAAAATTGCAAGGGGTCCGAGAAGATTTTTTTAGAAAATTTTGGATTTTTTGGGAAATTTAATTTTAGGCAATTTAACTAAAATTATTGAAATTTTAAGAATGGAGAAAATGATTAAAATAGAAAAGCAGGGGAAGAGAGAGAAGGTAGAGAGAAAGGGAAAGAATGGGGGCAAACTACCAAGTTTTGCAAAACACGGAGGA
>Ga0326511_10000563_pt1 | contig 32478 bp, 47 predicted proteins | sample 0_2496_0518_D_FD_203701 | JGI IMG/M metagenome (GOLD analysis project Ga0326511, IMG submission 203701) | Bovine rumen microbial communities from UC Davis, California, United States - 0_2496_0518 | ecosystem: Host-associated > Mammals > Digestive system > Stomach > Rumen | place: USA...
AGTTTGTAGATCCTATATCAAGACCACAAGACAGATAATCAGGCATTATACCAAAACCAAGATTTCTGTCTTTATCTGTGAAGTAAAAACCCTCGTCATTACAAAGGTGAATGGAAATATTGTTATCGATATTGCTGACGTCGTTTCCCATCATTATCTCAGGGTTGTATATCTCTGAAACAATATTCATTTTATGTGAAACATTAATCTGTTTAGTGTTTATCTCTGTTATATTACCACCAGCAGAATTCACACTACCGTCTGCATTTATATTCCCTGTTGCGAATATATTCTTTACGTCATATAAAGTTCCCTTAATATCAGAACCGTTGAAGTATTGTCCCCATATAGAATGGCCGTATAAAGAACCTCCAGAAGAAGAACCACCATTATTGATAATAGTAGTATCTCCTCCTGAACCTTCTCTTTTTGGAATAGTAGTTGTATCAATCCTAATCATATGTTTAAATTTAAATTTGTCTCATTCTGACCTGAACAGAATTTGCTCTTAAATTCTTTGTTAATCCAGTTGCTATCATCTTTCCAAAATCACCTATCTGAAAAGTATTAAGCATGCTGTAATTATCATTATCCCAAATATCTGTCTCTAAGATAACCTTTGGCCTAGAATAATAGTTGTAATACTAATCAACATATAGTTTCTCCGGCCTGTTGAAGCTGTTTTCCTCTTCATATGTGTATATTCCCGTAAGACCTAAATTAGTCTGTAAGTCTATTACATTAGAAACAGAAGTCGTATTTGGTAAACCAAGGTTTTTTGCCTCATCTGAACTTACCTGTGAGTTAATCTTAAAGTCTATATCATCTTTGGACTTTATATATTTACGCTCTTCCGCGCTTGTGTATAAAAGATCCTTGTTCTTTGATTCTGCAATAACACCAGGAGAATCTACACTACTTGATATATCTATTTTGAAATCCTTTATCCAAATTGCAGAAACATGCTCCATGATATTGACCATATTGTGATACCATTTTGTAGATCTGAAAAGCGTCGGGTGGCGCCTCGTTATGTTATCCCATTGAGTTCCGACTATACCAAGAATTTTAAATTCAAGTTTCCCTGATAACGCATCAGATTTTTTAATAGGTACCGCTGTACCTTTCTTATCGCTTGTACGTCCGTCTATAGTGTTTGTTAATTCATATTCCTTTCCGATAATAGGCTGTCCGATTTCTGGATCAAAACCGAGTGTGAAAGTAGTTTTCCTTGTTGTCGTGTCATTTCCATCTTCATCTTTAAGGAAAGGACAGTCTTCAAGTTTATACCATCCAAAACGCGGGTTCTCCTTTAACAAACCGTTAGTTATTTCTACCAGATATTTCTCCCCTATTTTTAGCTGACATTCCAAAACCGGGAATTTCTTGTATTCATCCTAATCATTTCCTTCTGACGTGTAGTTATAGTTATATGCATGATAATAATCCATATCTTCCGGCGGGTACATGTAAAGTGAATATGGATCTGATGTTTCTTTCTCAGCTCCATTCTCTGATTTCCAGAAAAGTCTTTGGTAATATCCGCCCTGAGATTTTCCGGGCATTCCGTCTAAATAAAAACCAAGTGTATAATAGTGATTGACTCCATCAAATGAAACATTCCTGTCCCAGTCACTGTTATATTCATTAAACTTATCCCTTAATTCACCGAATGTATTATTGGGACTATGCCACCGTACCTTATCACCATCAATAACCGCACCGCCTCCCTGCCATCCGGTATATGCTAATTTATAACCTTCCCATCCTGCTACATTTACCAAAGGTGAAAGGAATATATTTCCCTGAAATATAAGGAAATTTGTCGCATCATCATCAGAAGGGGAATAGTTTGCCGCTGTTGAATTATTGTAAGTAAAAAGTCCAGTATTTCCTGCTGCCTCCTGATTTCTCAGATTAACTGCATTTGCTCCAGATTCTGAATCATCTCCACGACCGTTTGCAGATATAACCAAATAAACATTAGGATCAGTTAAAACTGCCGGGTAGCGCTGAACCTGATTATCTCTTGCAACCCTTTCCTAAACAGTAGAAATTGCAACCAAAGCGGGAAATGAATCTTTCTCGCGAAGGAGTTTCATAACTTTCTGCTGATTATATCGTTTTTCTCCTGCAATATCTATTAAGTCCTGAATATCACCATTCTTATAGGTAATAGTCCAGTTTGGATTATAAAGCCACTGTACATACCAGTCCTGTAATTCCCAGTTATTCCGCGGCGTTATAAGTGCGCCACCATATCCAATCGAATATGCAGTTTTTGTTTCCAAACCTGATATTTCTCTAGAATACGGATCAGTGGCGCAAGGACCCAACATCATCTGTTTTAGTCTCGCTCCAGTCATTGAATAAGTATATTCATGATATGATATGAATTCCGTCATGAATAATTCTCGCTTATTGAAATATGCCAAAACATCATCTTTAACAGTAGGTGAAGTAACCACTTCATCAACATTCTAAAGTGTGCATTTAGCCTTTATCTGATTATAGATTTCAGACATTGAAAGATTCGTACTATCAGAAGAATAATCTGATTTCTGAATAACCTTATTTGTAAGTGTCAAAGAAGAAACAGGAGTTTCATTATTCTCTATTTCCTCATCATTCTAGTCATACAGTTTCTTCTTCAATATACAAGTCCAAGGAGTCTGTTTGTTCGTTTCCAGTGTTTTCCAGTCGAATATATAAAAATCATCTCCTTCCTGAATCATGTGAAGATTGAAATACTTAAGAATTTCATTAAGCATTTCCTCATAGCTCATTATCTTGTCTTCACCGTCACCAAGAAAGACATTCATTGATATTCCCGCTTTTTCAAGGACAGAATAGAAAACACCCCATTCATCATCAGGCTCATAAGTCTTTGACATATCATAGAAAACATTTCCTATTACCCTGAATCCCATAATATCCAGATAATAATTGAAACTGTATATATCAGCTATCTGTATAAGCTCAGACCATGTATGTTCATCTGTAAGATACTTATATTGCAGTGTTGACATATAATCTATACAGTTTAATGTAAATTCATCATAGACATGAGAATATCCCTGAGAATATGTGTAAGGCTCAACAAACCCATTGAAAATCAATACGTTATTCTTAAACACCTTTACAGAAACATTCTCTTCATTATAAGCAAAGAAACTGTTACCAAGGTAGTTTTTTGTTATAAGATTAATCGTACATGATTTCTTAATAACATGTGTGAATAAATCATCTATCTCACATGATATTTCTACAGGATCGTCAGAGAAATGGACGTCCGCCAAATCTGAATCTGATATTTCATATTCAACGTAATCCACATTCTTTGATCTCACCTGTACCTCTATTGTGTTATTTGACAAATCCTTAAATGTTCCGTGTAAGTATGCCATTTTTATATGATTTCTTTTTATATGTATTATCTAATTCCAATATGCTTTCCAAGCGGTGCCTTTACTTTTCCAAGGTTAGCAAGTGCAATGTATAAGTCCTGACCCTTAACCTTTACTTCACCGTATAATCTGTTAGAATTTTCATTGCTTATTCTGTTCTCGTTTATAGCATCGAAAAGATTTTTCTACTAACGACCATTGAGAATCATTTCACCAGAATTAACACGTACCATAAGCCTATCTCCATGATATGAATTTCCACCGACAATACCACCAGTTTCAAAGGCCATCATTGCTTTTGTCGCTATCTTTGTCGCTTCCTGAACACCTAGCATAGTACCTATTAAGCCTGATGCAATACCAACACCTGCAAATGGAATAGATGCATGTGCTGCGAATATCTCTGCAGAAGCTAAATCAAGGAAACTTGCTTCAAGGGCTTTATTAGCAACAGTTGCCGCTGTTGTCGGTGCCACTGCTGCTGCGTCTGTCACTGCTTTTTCTTTTTCTGCTGCAGAAGCTGAAATTGTTGCTCCAGTTTCTGCTATTTTTACACCTGCTGCAATTCCAGATAATAAATTTGAAATTTCTGTCACTGCATTTATTGCCGACATAACACTTTCAAAAACCTAAAGAATTCCCATGAATATTTCCCATGCATTAGCATTCTCATTAATAGCGTTAGAAAGACTTTCAAATGAACCAACAACACCGTCTATAGCATGAAAACCATCCATAAATGTGTAAACTTTTTCTAAGTCACTCATTCCGTCGATTTCCATCTGAAGCTTAATCTTATTCTCTTGCTTCGTAAGCTCATTGATATGCTGCATTGCCTCATTGTATTCAGGGGTACCATAAGCAGAAATATCAAGTTTACCCTGCCAGTATGCTTTCTTTTCAGATAACCATTTCATTGAGCCCTTTGCCGCGTCAGACATATCAGCATTAATCTTCAATTCAAGTTGTTCAGCTTTGTCTTTCCATGTATCATATTGTTTTTTCCAGTATTGATACTTTGAATCGTCTACAGAATATTCAAGCTGTGTTTTATAGTAAGAAACTCTGTCTTTAGCATATTTTAGCGACCCTTCTTTTGCGTCAGACTTAAATGCCTTTCCTTCAATAACAACATCCTTAAGAGCGTTCTCCACGTCTTTCTTAAGACCTTCAAGCGCAGATTTATCAGCCTTTAATTCATTGATTCTGACAATATCAATCTAAGGGTTAAGTTTCTTAAGTTCACTGTCAATCTTTGATATTTCACTTTCAATATATTCAAGACTTCCCTTCTTTGGCTTAATACCAAGTTCCATCTCTTTCTTATCGATTTCCTTCTGTAAATCTCCTATCTGCTTTTTAGTCTTTTCAATATCAACTACAGAAAGATTCTTGCTTGTAAGAGATTTCTGTAAATCAGACAACTGTTTCTTAAGTGCGTCAATACTTCCTGGTTCTACCTCTACCTTAACCTTTGCCTTTGTTGTCTTTCCTGCCTTTCCTACAGGTGAAATTGGAGATGAATTTTTTGAACCACCAGTTCCAGAATTGTCTATATCAGAAAGCTTAACGGCCTCAGACTTGATTTCCTTAACATCCATTCCAATAGCCTTCTTGAACTTATTCCAAAGACCTAAAACAAAGTCAATCATCTTTTTAAACCAGTCTATAACTGCTGTAAGACCTTTTTGGATTGGCTTAAATATGCCCATATCAGACATAATAGACTTTAACTTATTCCATACCCATTGAACAGTAGTAACAACCATGTTAAAGCTCTGAATAATCATAGAAATTGCAACTGCAATAGCTTCCCATGCAATTTTAGCCGGTATAGACAAAGCTTTTATTGCTGCGCCAAGTGCCTCTACAAATGAAACACCATTACCAAAACCTGGTAATTCATCTATTAATTCAGAAATATAGTTTATGCAATCACGTACAGCGTCCATCCAAATCTAAAATATGCTAATTATTCCCTAAATCAATGCTGATTGACCAAGAGAAATCATTAATGCATCCCATGAAGACTTAAGTTTGTTTATTGTTCCTTCAAGGTTATCATTATTCTAAGCCATCTGTTCGTATGCTGTATTAGTGCCTGTTAATGATTTAGTATAATCCTTATAAGTTTCTTTTCCTTCTATAAGCGCTTGTAACATTGTTATTTGGCTGGCCCCTACCATCTCCTTCATTTGAGCGTCTGTTAATTCAGCTTTTGCTAAATTATCAAGTGCCTATGACATTCCCACGATTGAAGGCTTGAAATTGTCATTCGTCTGTACAGAAAGTGCTAATAATAATGCTTGTAATTTACTTCCTGCTACATCAGCAGAACTGAATTTAGGACCTACTGTTTCTATAGCTGCCGCTAAATCACTATAAGACATTCCTGCTGATTTTGCTTGTGTACCTGCTTTTTCAAATGCTGTATTTAAGTAAGAAATATCAGCTGAGCCCTATTGAGAAGCTGCTGCAAGTGTATTGATAATGCCTGTTGCTTCTGACGCCTAAACATTCATTTGATTCATTGTCGTTGTTATGGCTTTAGCCGCATCGACTACCTCAATCTAACCGGCTTCTGCAAGGACGTTTGCAGCTTCAGTAACATCTTGTAATCCTTTCTAATCTTTAAGAAGTTCTGGTGCTTGTGAACCTATGAGTTTCATAGAATCCACAATATCAGAAGCAGAAGCTTTAAAATCTTTGGACATGTCAATTGCTGCCTTTGACATATTCTTCATTGCAGAATCATCAAGGCCTGTGAGCGACTATAACGAATCCAAATGTGTATCTAAATCAGCTGCAGATTTTCCAGCAGAAACAAATAAAGCTCCAAGACCCGCAATAGCCCCTGTGATTAATCCGAGCGGCCCAAGGGCAACTGTTAAAGCGCTACCTAAGCCACCTGCAGAAGCGGTTAAACCAGTCATTGCGCCACCTAATCCTGAAAGAGAATTAGTAGCCCCTAAAATACCCTATGTAAATCCAAGGAAATTTCCACTTGCTAATGCAGAAGACAAACCAGAAAATGCACTTTTTGTCTGATTAATCTAACCAGACAAACTACCTAATGATTTTTTCGCGGATTCTGCGGCTTTCTTATTACGTCCAAGTGATTCTGTTATGGTATTGAGTCCACCGCTAAGATTATCCTAAAGTGAAGCTGTAATTCGAAGATCTTGCATAAATTAAATTAATAATTCAATTTACATATTTATAAGGATTCTGTATTAGCTGATTTTTCAGCTTTCTTTTTTACTCTATATTCCCGACAAGCCTCTCTTTTTCTTTCTTTATATTCTTCTGTACTATAATATTTTTTTAAATATTCTTTTCGTTTCTCTGTTTTTCTGTACTTCCTATCATATTCTCTGAAATATTTTTTTGAATCATCTTTTGAAATATTTCCACTTCGTATTTTATTCAACCCATTGTTAATAGTATCATAGTATTCTATGAGTTCGTCTTCTTTCTTTAATATTTCTTCTTCAGACAAATTTGTACAATCAATATCTTCAAATATCTCCATTGAGAAATTCTCCCTGCCTTGAGAAAACATAAAATTATCTACTGAATTTCTTTTATCAGTAAAATGACATTTTTTCCTTCCTTCAAAATTTCTTGTTTGACCAATATAAATTATCTTATCATTTCTTAAATCCTTTATATAATATATTGCTGTAATCTTTTCTTCCATATACTTTTCTTTTTTCTATAATATAAATTCATTATGCAAATGTTTACTAATAAAAACAAAAAGGATTCTTATTCAGAATCCTTTTTGTTTTGCTAAAGTATTTTCTCAAACATTGCTGCCTTTGCTCGAAGTTTGTCTCTATCTTCATTTGACATTTCTGTATTCTTCTCTGAATAATCTTCATCCCAAGGAAAAGACATAATATCTGTTATCTATAGTTTCTTCTTAGAATTTACAGATGCTAATACATAAGCCAAAATTCTCGTCATCTCCCACTCGGCCCGATTACAATATTTCAAACTATCCCAAAAATTATATACTTCCCATTCTTCCATTTCATCAAGAAAATACTTATAATCTACTAATTTAAGTTCAACAACTAGAATGCGAAATATTGTATGGGCCATTAAAAATTTTCATCCTTCTTTGACTTCTTAGAAGCCTTTTGGACCTTCTTTTTATCTTCTGCTGATACATTCTAAGCCATAAGAGAACTGTTGCGCTGTACGGCTCCTGTAAGCCATTCAGAGAATTCTTTTATCAAGCCTGGATTCTCGTCTATCATATCAATAAATTCATCATATGTGAACTGCAATTCCTTATCAGAAGTGATAATAACAGAATACATAAAAGTCAGAATTTCTGTCAACCCACGGGGCTCAAATGTTTTCCCAAGGATCTGTTCATATACCATCAAGCTTCTAAAGCTATACTTAAGCTTTACTTCCTTATCATTAATAGTGATATTCATAAGTTCTAATTTAATTTTTAATATTTATATAGCAGTTTTATAGCCTAGTTTTAGGGAATTAAAAAGTCCAGTCAATACAGAGATTAACTGGACTAAAAATTACTTTACTTTAATGAATTTGAAAATGAATACCGCTTTTCTGAATAGAAGAAGCATATTTATTCGTTTTTAAGATTATGCCTGTGCCACTGTCTTCTACTGAAGCGCACCGTTACCAGTCAATGTGATACTATAAGTCGAATTTTCACCGGTATTAGCATTTGCTTGCAATGAAGTGATAATAGCTGGACCTTCATAGTATTTTGCGCCAACAGAAGCGTCGGGGATCCAGTATGTAGAACTATCACCAAGACCATTAATATTATAATTATCAGCGTGGCCAAATGTTACTGTAATAGGAGTCTTTGCAACCATTACATTGAATAATGAATCAAATTCAGAATCAGTGTAAAGATTTTCTGAAGTGATTTCCCAAGTAATATTACCAATTTCAGAAGCGCCCCAATATCCTGAATCCTTGCTAGAAATTTCTATCGTATTACCTGTTATTGAAAGTGTATGTGATGTAGCATATGCTAAAGATTTACCATCCTTAAACAACATGATTTCATCTCCTTTAACTATAGTTGGTTTACTCATATGAATAATAAATTTATTTTTAGTATTTATTTCTGTATTTAAACTTTTTTCATCAAAACTGTATAATAGGAAACATTAGAATAATATGAAGGAAATATGGAAAGACATACCAGGTTATGAAGGAAGATATAAGGCCAGTAATTTAGGAAGAATTAAATCAATGAATTATTTAGGCCATAAAGGAAATGAACAAATACTAAAACAATATAATACAGGTAAAAATTATCTACACGTCAGATTGTATAAAGACAATAAATCATATAATTTTTCTGTTCATAGATTAATAGCAAAAACTTTTATTGATAATTATTCTGAAGATTTACAAATAGATCATGTTGATAATAATAGACAGAATAATATATTAAGTAATTTAAGATTAGTAACACAAATAGAAAATATGAATAATCCAAATTCAAATACTATAAAACCGTGCAGAATATATTTCAATACAGGTGAAACAAAAAACTTTTCATCTTTAACAGAAGCTGCAAATTATATAGGATGTTCAGTATCTTTTATATGCTGTTATATAAACAGAAAACAAGGATCCAAAAAATACAATTTCAAGAAGGTTGAATACATTTAAAGCAAGCATATGCTAAATACAATGGTTTTGTAATTTTTCAACCGGCTTCGTGTTTAGACAAAAAGAAAAGTTCAGAAAATGAATTTCTGAACTTTCTCCTTTAAGTAACATTAATCTTTATATTAACCTTTAGATATTGTTTTTCATTTGTAATTTCATGAGTAAATGTTATATTATGTGTTATATAATAAACATCTCCTACTTCTGCTGCTCCTGTAAATTTACCAAATTGTGGATAAGACGTTGACGTGGTTTCATATATTTCTGCACTATAATCTACATATCTGTAATTAACTAGCTGACCCATCTTGTAACTGACCCAGTAGTCATGCCATTCCTGTGGATTTTCTCCATATTCTGGTGACGGATAACCGACGGTTCCATCTACATAATCTATTACATCTTGACCACTCTGTGTACCATTACCTTTTCTAAATACAATTTCTTTAGTATTCCTTGCATCAAAGAAGTTTTTCACATAAGGCTCATCATAATTCAAATAAACATAGAAAATCTATTTGCTTTCATCTTCTTCATCATAATCCTGAATTTTAATTCTGTATAAATCTGAATAAAGTATTGTACAACCTTTTTGATATAACACATCACAATAATATAATATTAATTTATTCGTGAAACTCATATACTATGGAGTTCCATTGTCATTAAAAACTCCAGGAAAATCTTTGTTGTTATTATTAATATCTTTACCAGATATAATGGTTTCTACTTCAAATTGATCTACTGCCCAATTGCTTCTTTTGCCTTGTAAAACATTATAGAAATAATTACTTAATTCATACAAACCATCGCCTTCTCCATCTTTCTTAATGTCTATTTCTATATTTGATTCATAATTAAGGGTTTCAAATTTTAAATAATAAGTGTAATATGGTTGTGTTGAACTATGCCAATACCTTACACTAGCATCACAGTCATAATTTATAACTTTCATTCCTGCAATTTCACTTGTTACTCCTTGTAAAGACTACCATTCAGATGTTATTGGAGAATAATATTCATTTGATTGTCTTTCAAACTAAAGCGTGCTAAATATTTGAATTGGGTATTTCATGGTAAATAACACATCCTGACCGAATAATGTGTTATTAGGATCATAAATTCTGACTGATACATCACCTTCCGCGCTTAATGAAGTAGACTTGAAATTAAACGTACCTTTACCAAACGAAACATCGCTTGTATTATATGTTATTAAGTTACTTGGATCATAAACAGAAACATTCAAATTTCTTTGATACTCATTTGGAACTTCTTCCCATGTGAAACTGTAATAGTTGCTTACATCATTAATGTATTCATTCTTATTTCCAGAAACATCTATCCTGTGTACAGGAATCTGTCCAAACTCAAATGATATATTATTTGAAGTATCAGTAGAGACATCACTGACCTTGAATATTACAGTATGACCCTGACCTACATCGTTGTTGTTTCTGACAAAATTAATAGTTCCACTTGTTCCGTTTACACTGGTATCATACCATTGATATATGTATTCACTTCCCTGTATCAGTGAAACATCAAGTTTCCTCTATGTTAATACAGGATCCGTATAATAATCGAATTTATACTTTCTGTCAGCGATATAAGGGCCTGCATCGACATTCCTGAACATGATGCTTCTTACTTTATTGTGCAATTCAACTGCAATGTCTTTCCTTATATCATAATTATTCTCATGATAGAAGCGGAATACAATATCTGTTATCTCTTCAACAGGCTCAGCAAATGTGAAAGTGAAATTAGTCTTACCGTTTATGAAGCTGACATCCTGTATTACAACTTTATCTGCACCTTCTGTTATATCAAATACTACATATTCATCAGTAGTAGTCGGATAAAGCTCTGCTGCAACTGAATATAGTGTATCTGTAGAAACAAATATCATTCTATCGTATAAACCAAAAACATTAATATCATAATTAAGCTCTTCTATCACAGGCTGTTCTTTGTATGTCAGCACGACTTCCTTCTCGTCAAACACACTCGCATTCAATCTTGACTGTGCTCTAACCTTAACCATCTATGTTATTGTTCCTTCTTTAATAGTCAATTCCCCACTGCTTGCATCGATGCTTGCATACGTGCTACCGTCTACAATACTCCACTATAAATCATCATTCAAAGTATTAAGAGGCTACTTACTTGGCGACATCTGTATAGTAGTTCCCATATACTACAGGTTTTCCTATATCGTTACGTCAGTAGTAGAAACGTTAACACGGTTGGGGAATGTTACCTTATTCGTGAATTCCACGTACGGTATTCTGATTTCTAATCCTGCCATGTTCTTTCTTTGGTTAGTTGTTTAGATATTTATTATGTGTACCATATACCTACTCTGGAGGAGTATTCCACACACAGGAAACTTCCAACAGATAAGGAATGATATTCCAAACAGATAGGATAACTTTCCACACACATAAGTAATCACATACACTATAGTAATACATTATACAATATACATTATACATTATTAATTATTATATACTATACATATACTACTATACTCTCTATATATAATCCCCATATATGTACGGTTTCGTCAAAAAAAAAATGTCCTCGATAAAACTATCCTTTATGTGTGGTTTCGTCGAAAAAAACACGGCCAGTAAAACTATCCGTTTCCGAAACTTTTTCCAAAATTTTTTCTGTACAGATCCCCGGGCATAGCTGAATGTTTTAGAAAGTGGATGGAATGCCGCCCCAACCTTATCTCACGCACATTGCTCGTTTCTGGCCCACCAGCACGTTTCCGGGGTTGTCCCTTGCTGTGTGTAAGGGAATCACAAACAAACGCGGTACGGGCAAAGTATAATATAGAAATCAGAGAATGAATATATGGCAGAATGGAGAGACGTCAAGGGTTTCGAGGGACTGTACAAAATATCTGAAACCGACGAGGTGCACAGGATAAATATTAAAACATGATTTTTATTAAATGAAGACCAGATTAAATATACAGTTGTGGATAGCCATATTTTTGGTTTTAGTTGGCGCAACATTGCTTATAATGGGGTTTTGGGTTATACCATTAGGAGAAATATCTCCATCAGTGCTTACAGCTTTTGGAGAGATATGCACTTTCAGCGCAGGGCTACTAGGAATAGATTATCACTACAAAGCAAAGATATATTTAGATACAAAGAATGGGGATAACTCCATTTAATAATACGGATAAGAAAGAGAAAGAAAATGAACAACCATAACTATAAGGTTTATATAGTCTTTCATTAGGAATCGCAGAGAGACTAATATCCGCATGGATAATGACGCGCCTGAAAATCTATATGTAAATATAATAAAGTAATCAATATTATGAATTATAGGAAATACAGAAAAGAAGTCCGCGTTTACATGAAGAAAATAGAGAAGCAGCTTGCAGCAGAATACGGTCAGGTTGCACCAGAATGGGACATAACACTTGAACAGCTTGCGGACAGTTATCAGCTTTACCTTAATATTAAGGAACAGATAGAAAAGGACGGACTTATAAAGAAATCTATAAGAATAGGAAAGAAAGGTGAACCGATGGAAGTAGAGGAAAAACACCCTTTGTTTCCGGCATTATTCAATACACAGACGAATATAAACAGGATAGTTGGATAGTTCGGCTTCACACTTTTCAGTAAATCTAGAATAAAGGCTAAGCCTGAGATAAACGATGAAAAAGATGATTACTTAAACAGCTTATGATTACAGTATACACGACAATAGAATTGGCATGCTATATGAAACAGCCGTTTAAGACTTATGAAAGATTGTATGAGGTCCTGTAGTTATTGCCGAATGAAGGATCTCATATAAGTTTTTCTGTCAAGAAACTGCTTAAGGATTATTTCTCACCAGAGGCAAAGGGAATGAATCTGATAGCATATATAGAAGGTGATAATTACTATGTTGATATAGATAACGGAGACGAGACACTTAATGACATAAAGAAGAAACACATGATTAAAGGTATAGTCAATTCAGATAAGACGATAACAGTTAAAGTATAAATACTTAAAAGGAAATTATTATGAGTTAGTGGGAATTGGCGTTAGAGTTATTATATTAGCAGATACAGGAATTAAGCAGAGAAGTAGTTGAGTTAAGAAAAGATATAGAGGATTTAAAGAAGAAGATTAATATTTATGAATAAGTTAAAACCAGAAGGATTTAAGATACAAACACCAAAATTTTAGTTATCACTAAATAACGCTAATAGCAATCTGAATATTGATTTACCAAAAACATTTGATAATAAACAGTGTAAAATTATAAAGAAGGAAAAAACATATAAGACTTTCAGTTTATTTTGAGATAATTACAATATTACCCATTACATTATTTAAAAAACATTTAATTTTCTTTTTAGAGTACTTGCCATAGTATTTTAAATAATTATTTTTATTAGTTCCGGATTGTTCGTGATGAATAGTCCGGATTTTTATTATGTGTTAAAATATCTTAAATTGCAAAGAAATGCTAAACTATTTTGGAAACCTGTGGTACCATAATTAAAATAATTAAAGAGTTAATTATTATTTTAAATTTTTATTTGTATTTGTTTTTTTAAATAAATGTATTCATTTCATTGCGCACGGTCTGGGATAGATAGTGCGCAATTTTTATATGTATTCTATTAGATAATAAATAGTAAAATGCATTTTTTATATTATGAAGATTATTTCAAACAATCAGGATTTATCTTTGAACTTCGATATTCTTTCAATGGCCGGTGAGGATATGAGCTTAGATATGTTTGAGAAGTTCAATATTACAGTTTATACACAGGATCCTAATATACAACCTCAAATAATGAAGAATGATTTAGGTGATGAAGTTTTAAGTATTGGCTCTGATATTCTTTCAGAATTGCCAGACGGACAGATAAGTCTTAAATTTGAATGGGCTTTTGTAGATGAGACATATAATGACGGTACTTATGACACAAAAGCATGTAAGCATTTGGATTACTATTTAAGGAATGACACACAGAATATTTCTGGCAATTCAAGGGATTATTATACCAAAGAAGAAATCAGAAATATGTTCATCAATTTGGATCCTTCTACTTTTGTACCTATGATTGCTGATATTCAACAGGGACCTGCAGGACAGGACGGATAGGATGGTGCAGACGGTGTTGATGGTCAGGACGGTGCAGACGGTATAACTCCGCATATTGATGAGAATACTGGAAACTGGTTTGTCGGTGATGAGAATACAGGTGTTCATGCACAAGGACCACAAGGTATTCAGGGTATTCAAGGTATTCCTGGTGTTGACGGTCAGGACGGTAAAGATGGAAAGGATGGTTCTACTGGACCTCAGGGACCAAAGGGAAATGATGGTTCTACTGGTAAATCTGCTTATGAGATTGCTGTTGATTATGGTTTTTCAGGTAATGAAGAAGCATGGCTTTTATCTTTGAAAGGACAAGATGGAAAGGATGGAAAGGATGGCAAAGATGGTGTTAATGGTATAAACGGACAGGATGGTTCTACTGGACCTCAGGGACCTGCAGGACAGGACGGTTCAAACGGTTTGACTCCATATATTAATTCTTCAAATAAACACTGGATGATTGGCGATTCTGATACAGGTGTTTTAGCAGAAGGTGTTGACGGAACTAATGGTACAAACGGAACAAACGGTGTTGACGGTTCTACTGGTAAATCTGCTTATGAAATTGCTGTTGATAATGGTTTTGTCGGCAATGAGCAAGCATGGTTGGCTTCTTTACATGGTCAGGATGGAACTAATGGTACAAACGGTACAAACGGACAGGACGGTGTGACACCACACATAGATTCTTCTACAGGAAACTGGTTTATCGGAAACACTAATACAGGCGTAAAGGCAGGCGCATATTCTGTGCAGATTCTGACACAGGCTGAATATGATTTGGTAGATCCAAAGGATCCTTATGTAATCTATATCATACAATAAAATTAATTTTAAGGCTAATATGGGCTCTTATAACAGCATAAATTTTACAAAGCTTATAGTTAACAGTATTCCATATAATAAGGCTTATATGGGCTCTAAAATACTGTTTGAGAACAACAATCCTTTTACACTTGAAATAACCGGTTATAAAGACGGAAATCAATATGCAAGCTTATATTACAGGAAAGGAAGTAATACACAAGAGAATTGTACTTTCTATATTACATGCGGAAATAACACATATACAAAACATGCAACAAACACAACAGGATCTTATCTTACGGATGACAATAATAACAGAGTTTATTTTTATTCTGGTGACAAGATAAAGATAAAGGTTGTTTACGATAATAACGATACACCGGTTATAGGAACTAATATATACGGTGCAGGTATTGCTCTTTCTGGTTGCTATTATAAGGTATACGGTGATTTATCTACTTACAATGCAAACGGTTTTTATTCTGCTTTGTTAGCTACCGGTAATTCAGGTGGTGTTACTTGTAATGGTTTGACAGATATAAGCGGAATTATATGGTCAGATACAGTTTCACAATACTGTTATTACAATATGTTTTACGGTCAAGAAAATCTTACTCAGGCAGTTGATTTACCGGCAACTACATTAACATATAAGTGTTATACAAATATGTTTTATCATACAGGTGTAACAGATATAACAATGCATGCTTTAGATTATTCTCCTATTGAATCAGCAGGTACAGCAGGCAGTTTTAATCAATTTCAAATGACTGGTACGCAGCCTACTAATGGAGGTGTATTTAGATTGCCAGTAGGAAATAATATAGAACAGTTCAGTAGTATTGAGGGTAAGGCACCTGATGCATCAGATCAGAAATGGACCATACAGACTATAACAACAGATTATTCACAAGAATACTTTACCATAAAATCATTAGAGGATAACAATACTATAACATTCACCAAGTATAATTCTAACAGCAGTTATATTACAACAGATAAAGCTATTCAATATTCTAAAGATTTAAACACATGGAATAATATTTCATTTGTTACAGACAACAGCAGCTAGATTGTTTTAAATAATGGAGAGAAACTGTATTTGAAGGGTACTAATAGTGCTTATGGGGAGAAACTGTATTATGATTCATATTTGACTAGCGCTAATATATAGTCAAGCGGAAATATTGATGTCATGGGAAATGTAATGTCTTTGATATATGGAGATAATTTCATTGGAAATAATACTATATCTACTACACAAACATTTGCAGGTTTATTCAGTGATAATAATAAGTTAGTAAATACAAAAGACTTGGTATTACCAACAATGTCATTAACAAAGGATTGTTATAATGCTATGTTTTATGACTGTACATCATTGGTAACGGCTCCTGTTTTGCCGGCAACTACACTAGCAACACAATGCTACATAGCTATGTTTTATAATTGTACTTCACTTACAACAGCACCAGCACTTCCGGCAACTACATTAGCAAATTATTGTTATTCGGATATGTTTAATGGTTGTACTTCACTTACAACTGCACCAGAATTACCTGCAACTACATTGGTAAATGGTTGTTATTTTGAAATGTTCAGAAATTGTACTTCATTAAATTACCTAAAGGCAATGTTCTGTTTTAAAGAAGGAGAATCAGTTAATTCTTGGAATGTAAGGTATTGGTTAGATGGTGTTTCTGCTACAGGTACTTTCGTTAAGAATTCAGAAGCAACCTGGAATAATTCCGATTGGGGTATTCCATCTGGATGGACTGTAACAACAGCATCTGAATAAGAAAATAAATATGGAAAAGAAAGGAAACGATTATGAGTAATCAGCCAATCAGAATAAATGTAGGAAAACCGCCTAAATATACAAATCCAAGCATTGTAGTAAACAATGTGGTAAAGCCACATTATGTTACCAATACTGCATTCCAACAGTTAGTGGAAGTTGTAGAAGATATTCCAAATAAATACTTATAGAAGTCTGAACTGAACAGCAAAATAAACCAGTATCTGCAAGACAATGACATAGTTGTTTATAATTCAGATGAAAACTGCTTAGAGGTACTTTAAAATAAACACATAATATATTATGCCAACATTAAACGGAAACAGAATAGAACAAATAAAGGTTGCTGGTCAGATGGTCAACTTAGGTCCAGACGTCAGTAATTTAATATCTGCTGCAGACGTATCAACTAATTACGTAAAGAAGGCGGATTATGACACAAAGGTTGAGAATATCGATGCAAGCATTCTTGAAAGAGCAAAGATTGCTGACGTCTCTAATAACTTCGTAAAGAAAGAGGACTGGGATGCGATATTCAGCAACACAGACGATTCGGATCAGGTAATCAACAAGTGGAAAGAGGTTGTAGACTTCTTGGACGGAATGTCAGAGGATTCAAGTCTTGGTGCATTGCTTTTGGATAAGGCAAGCAAGAATGATATTTCTACATTCATGGATGAAGACGATGTATCTGCATACTTGGCACAGCACGGTATCGGTCAGGTTGATTTGACTGACTACTATACAAAGAATGAAATAGATACAAGCGTAGCAGCAAACTATCAGGTTAAGGGTAACTACTTGACACAGCACCAGAGCTTGGCAGACTACTATACAAAGACTCAGTGCGATAACAAGTTTGCACAGATTCAGGTAGCAGCTTCTACGGATGCGATGGACGATGATTCAGTAATCTATTTGGTATTGAGTTGATTTATATTTCTCTCATATATATTTTTCGATTATAAATTTTGGTGTGTATCGGATTTTTATCTGGTACACACATTTTATTATAAATATAAGGTAAAACAAACGTATTAAATTTATGAGTGATACAAGCACATTAATAGCGATAAAATATAAAGGTCAGATGATTGACCTTCCTACAGGAGGCGGAAGTGCAGATTTATCAAATTATTATACTAAGACTCAGATTGATACAAGCATAGCAAGTAATTATGCAAGTAAATCAGATGTTTCTGTTTTAGATACTTCTGTTTCTAAACTTTGGGATACTTCTACACAAGGAGGAGGTTCAGGAATTTCTTTGCAATATTTAACACAGGCAGAATATGATGCTTTATAGGTTAAAGATCCATCTACTTTATATCTCATAGAGGAAACTTTATAAATTAATCGATTAACTTATGAGCATAAACGTAAATAAATTTCCAGTCAATACTATATCAGATGAGCAGGTAAATGGAATAGGAAATCTGAATGTTTCTGTTACTACTTCTAAATCAGACGTGATACAGACTATATTTAGTACCCCATGTATAAGCGCTACTTCCAGCTTCAAAATACAAATAAGCTTTACTACATACAGCGCGTGGGCAGGTGGTGGAATACTAATAGGTCATACGGGTTCAACAACAGAATATGACGATATGCGCGTGTTTTTTACCAGCACGGACCTTTATTATGACTTTAATTCATCAAGAAAATACACGTCTGCTTCTTCATATTTTGGTAAAGTTAATAATTGGGAAATAGGGAATTACTATATCAAAAATCTTGACAATAATACAAATATATTAACAGGCACTACTCAATCAATAGGCACACATTTGAATTATTTGGGAATGTGGGGCGCCAGTGACTCATGTATACTACATTGGTTGAAAATTTGGCAGAATGGTTCGACTTTAACATATGATATTATACCTTTTAAGGACTCATAGGGGTACGGCCTTTATGATCAGGTTTCTCATACAATGAAGTATAGAGTCACAAATAATAATCAGGTACAGCTTATAGGAAGTTCTTATCAGACTCAGGTCACGTCTTTATATTGGTTAGATACAATGATTAATAAAGCTTATATGGGCAGTAATTTGATATTTGAAAAAATTGTAAGCTATTATGATACAGAATATTTCACCATACAATCATTAGAGGATAATAATACAATTAGTTTTAATAAAAATGGATCTTCTTCTGATACAAAAATTATATATTGGTCAAGTGATAAGACAACATGGAATAGTGTATCGTCAGCAGACTCAGATACTACTCTTAAGACATTAAGTAATAATGAGAAAATTTATATAAAAGGTAGTAATGATTATTATGCATCATCTTTAACAGTATATAATTATTTTAATTCAGATTATGAATTTAATATTTCTGGAAATATAATGTCATTAATATATGGAGACAATTTTATTGGACAGACTACATTACCGTCTGTTTCTTATATTTTTGATAGTATATTTAGTGGTTCAAGAGTAGTTGATGCATCTAATCTTATATTGCCTGCTACTACATTAACAGATAGCTGCTATAGAGAAATGTTTAAAGGATGTTCAAGTCTTACATCAGCTCCTGTATTGCCTGCTACTACATTAGCATCCAATTGCTATAGAGCAATGTTCTCAGGATGTTCAAATCTTACATCAGCTCCTGAATTGCCTGCTACAACATTAGTAAATTATTGTTATTACTATATGTTTGAAAATTGTGCATCATTGACTGCACCACCTGTATTGCCTGCTACTACATTAGCTGTAAGTTGTTATATGGATATGTTCAGAGGTTGCACAAGTCTTACATCAGCTCCTGTATTGTCTGCTACTACATTAACAGATAGCTGCTATAGAGAAATGTTTAAAGGATGTTCAAGTCTTACATCAGCTCCTGTATTGTCTGCTACAACATTAACAGATAGCTGCTATAGAGCAATGTTCTCAGGATGTGCACTTACTGATGCTCCTACATTGCCTGCTACAACATTAGTAAATTATTGTTATGGATTTATGTTTGAAAATTGTACATCATTAACAAATGTTCAATCTATATTGCCTGCTACTACATTAGCATCCAATTGCTATAGAGCAATGTTCTCAGGATGTTCAAATCTTACATCAGCTCCTGAATTGCCTGCTACAACATTAGTAAATTATTGTTATTATCGTATGTTCGAATCATGTACGTCGCTCAGTTATATTAAATGTCTTGCTACTAATATATCTGCTTCAAATAGTCATAACTCTTGGGTGAGTGGTGTTGCAGCAACTGGTACTTTTGTAAAACCATCATCAATGACCTCATGGACAACGGGTACAAGTGGAATACCTTCAGGTTGGATTGTTCAGACAGCAAGTTCTTAAATTACAAATAAATGCAAATATTCAATATCTTATAAATAACTTAAAGATATTGAATATTTTTTGTTTAAATGAGTACCTTTACTGAAATTAACCCCGACGTTCAGAAATATGTTAATGATGTACTTTCTGGTGAAGAAGTTGCCGGAGAGGCAATTCGTCTTGCATGTAAAAGATTTAAAGAATGGTTTGACAGAGAAGACTTTTGGTTTGACAATGACAAAGTTAATAAGGTTATCGACTTTATTGGTCATTTAAGACACTTTGAAGATTAGTTCGCTGGTCAGCCTTTTCTTCTTTTGCCATGGTAGGCGTGGATTATTGCAAATATATTTGGATGGTACAGGGCAGACGATCATAATAAGAGAATAATTCGTAATGTATTCCTACTAATTTCTCGTAAAAACGGTAAGACAGCACTTTCTGCAGCAATTATGCTTGCAGCTATGATGGTTGACGGTGTTCAGGGTGCTGAATGTTATTTGGTGGCAAACAGTAGGGATTAGGCCAAAATATGTTATAAATTCATAGATGGTTTTGCAAAATCGCTCGATCCACGACATAAACACTTAAAGCCTTTCCGTGATTATCTGTTATATCCAAAGACAAATTCAAAAGTCAAATGTTTGTCTTCTGATACTATGACACAAGATGGACTTAATCCTTCATGTTTTATCGTGGATGAATATCATGCTAGTTAGAACAGTGATAATTACAATGTTTTAAAATCCGGTTAGGCATCACGTAAAAATCCTTTAGCGATAATTATTTCATCTGCTGGGGTTCTTCTTGATACTTATCCATGTTTTGAGGAATGTAGGGTTGGTATGGAAATTCTAAGAGGTTTAAAAGAGGACGATTCCAGATTTTACGCCATCTATCAGCTTGATCCTAATGACGACTGGAGAGACGAGAATGTTTGGAAGAAAGCTTCACCAAACTATAAGGTAACAGTGTTTGAGGACTATATGAAGGAAAGAATTCTGGAGGCAAAGAATGATACAGCAAAAGAAGCAGATGTAAAGACAAAGAACCTTAATATGTGGGTACAGTCTATGAATGCATGGTTACCTAACGAACTGATAGACAGTCACATGTAGAAAGTAGATATGAGTCAGTTTACAGAAGAAGACCTTGGTTATATGGGTATAGACTTATCAGCAGTCAGAGACTTATCTTCAACATGTATTATGTTTCCGCCAGATTCAAGGCGTTCATATTACCCTGATAAATTCATATTCAAATCTACGGTATATATTCCACCATGTGCTTTAAGAGAATCTCCTAACCATACTAAATATGAGAATTTCATTCATAATGGCTATGCAAGACTAACGACAGGTAAATCAGTGGACTATGATACAATTTTGGCGGATATTTTATCTACAGAGAAACACATTACAATACAGAAAATCAGTTATGATGCATGGCAGGCAGCAATGTTTGTAAAGAATGCAATGGCAGAAGGTTTGCCAATGGAGGCATTTGCACAGGGACTTGGTAATTTCAACAGGCCAACAAAGACTTTTGAGATACTTCTCAGGAATGACAAGGTAATTATAGACACGAATCTGGCCACAAAATGGTGTTTTAACAACTGTGAACTGAAAATCGATCACATGGAAAACTGCAAACCAGTAAAGGCAGGAGATGATCAGAACAAGAAAATCGATATAGTTATTGCAATGTTGGAGGCTCTTGGCGGTTATCTGCTTGACAATGACTATTATTTTGGAGAATAAACGAAAAATAAATCTATTATGAATACGACATAGAAACCACGGAAGTTTAAGAATGAAAATACAGAAAGAAAGAAGAAACTGTACAATACACAGGACTGGAAAAAGCTTTCCTTGATTTATAAGCAGGAGCACCCGCTTTGTGAATGTTGCAAGATAGACGATAAAGTTTCTTCTGTTGAGGAAGTTCACCACTTGATTAAGTTTGATGATCAGGAGAAACCAGAAGTTCGCTCAATGCTACTGCTTGACAAGGACAATCTTATTTCACTTTGCAAGGACTGTCATCAGAAGTATCACAAGAATCAGAAAGAATTATCTGGACTTCAGCGAAATCTTTTTCATGAGAAACAGCTTTTGGTGAAGAGGAAATATGAGAATCAGCTTATATTTCTTACTGTCAAATAAATATGAAAAATACATACAACAAATATGAGTTGGTTTAATTTTGGAAAGAAAAAAGAAGAAAGATCTGCAGATGTTCATCCTATAACATATGAAGATGTTTATGGTATATCTGGAGGTTTTTCTATTTTCAAACAGCATAACAGCTTTGCACTGTCTTTATCAGCGGTGTATTCAGCCGTTGAGCTTATATCAAATTCTATTGCGCTTTTACCTATTCAGGTGAAGTTTAAGGACGATAAAGGGGATCCACAGATTAACAATGATCATGAGCTTAATTTAGCGTTCAATAACAATGATATGAGCAAGTATATGATTATCAAAATGATGGTTGCAGATATGCTATTGTTTGGCAATGGTTATGCGCTTATTGAAAGGTCAGGCGGTCATGTGACCGGCATACGTTATTTGGAGGCGAATGATGTTCAGGTATAGTGGGACAAATACAAGAAGAAACTTTACTATACATGCAATACTGTAGCGGGAAAAATAATACAGCCTGAAAATATTTTACATATCTACAAGAATTCTCGTGACGGTCATACGGGTATTGGTGTATTGAAGTATGCAGCAAGGACTATTGACTTGGCAAACTATACAGAAAATTCTTCTCTTGATTATTTTGCAAAAGGACTTAATGTAACAGGCATTGTTCATGCTAAACAGCCTATGAATAAAATACAGGCACAACAGGCACTTAATTCTATTGAGGGCAATGTAAATGCAGACAAGGCATATTACAAGTTCTTACCTTTTGATATTGATTTTCAGCCGCTTACACAGAATGCAAAGGATGCACAGATGATTGAAACAAGACTTTTCAATGTATCTGAAATCGCAAGATTTTTCAATATATCACCGGTACTTTTGCAGGATTTAAGCAAGTCTTCTTACAGCACTGTAGAGGCAGCTAATTTGCAATTCTTAACACAGACACTTCTTCCATATATCTCGATTATAGAGGCAGAATTTAACAGGAAATTGGTCGGTGAAGAGAATATCTTTATTGATTTGGATGAAAGAGAATTCTTACGAACTGATTCTCAATCAACAGCGAATTATTATGTTACACTTGTAAATGCGGGGATACTTTCCAGAAATGAGGTACGTGAACAACTTGGATACAATAAAGTTGAAGGTGGAGATGAATTAGCTATTCCATATACAAACACAGAACAGAATACTTTTGGCGATAAATCTGAAGAGGAAAAAGATACTGATGAAAAACCAGAAGATAAAGAAGAGAAGCAGCCGGCGAAGAGAGGCAGAAAACCAAAATCTGAAGAGAGCAAATAAATACTAAAATAAATCTTACAAAAGATGAATAAAGAAGTTAGATATTCTCCTATTGTTTTCAGAAATCTTGAAGAAGATTCTCGAAGACTTGAAGGAAGAGCTATAGTATTTGACAGCTATTCTAATAATCTTGGATTCTATGAAAAGATAAACAGATCGGCGGTCACACAAGAATTGATTAATAATTCTGATATTATCTTTACATTTAATCATGATCCTAATCAGCTATTAGCTAGATATAGAAATGGCGGCGGATCGCTTGACGTTGAATTAAGGGAAGACGGTGTTTACTTTTCTTTTGATATTCCAAATACAACGTTGGGTAATGATATTTACGAATTGATTAAGCGCGGCGATATTTCAAACTGTAGTTTCTGTTTCTCTATTTCTGATGAAAAAGATTCTCAAAAGTGGGAAAAACGTGAAGGAAAGATGTACAGGGAAATCATGAAAATCGGCGGACTCTATGATTTATCAGCGGTTACTTACCCCGCTTATTCTGATACAGAAATCAATGCAAGAAGTATTGAGGCAAGAAATATTGCAGAAGCAGAGCTTGACAAGATACTTAAGGAAGCAGAAGAAAAGGCGGAAGAGCAGGAAAAAGAGCAGGAAAATCGTGAAGAGGAAAAACCAGAAGAAAAAGAGGTAGAAAATCTTGACGAAAAACCGGAAGCAGAAAATCGTGAAGAGGAAAAGCCGGAAGAGGTTGAAAAACCGGAAGAAGAGGTTGAAAAGCCGGTTGAAGAGGTTGAAAAGCCGGTTGAAGAAAAAGCAGAAAAACGTGAAATAAATAAAGAAAACAAAAATAATATTAATATTATGAATAAACAAAATAGTTTAGTAAAAGAATTGCGTAATGCAATCGAAAATAACCAGAAATCTATAACTGTTGCAGCTGAAAATCGTACTGTAACTGTACAGGGTTATGGCACAGGCGAATCTGCAGTAGACGGTGTTCATGACGAAGTTATTGAAACTGAAATACAGGGTATTTTGGAGCCTTTGTATGCAAACTCTGTTTTAGCAAATCTTGGCGCTCGTTTCTATACAGGACTTCCACACGGCGATGTTCAGGTACCAAAAATGGGTAAAGGATCTTGCGGTTGGGCAGGTGAAATCGAGGCAGCTTCTGCAAGCGGAAATACTTTTACAACTGTAAAACTTTCTCCAAAACGTTTAACAGCATACGTTGACATTTCTAAGCAACTTTTAGCACAGGATACAATCGGCGTTGAAGCAGCTATTAAGAGAGATATTGTTAATGCACTCAATGATAAATTGGAAGCAACAATCTTCGGTGCAGTAGCAGGCGATGAAACAAAACCAGCAGGTATTTTCTATGGTGCAACAGAAACAAACGTTGATACTTTTGCACAGCTTTGCGCTTTTGAAGCAAGTCTTGACGACGCTAATGTAAACGGCCAGAAGAAATATTTGATGGGTAATACAGCTAAGGCAACATTCAGATCAATGATTAAGGGCACAAACAATACAGGTATGGTATTGGAAAACGGTCAAATCGACGGTACTCCAATGTTGAATACTTCTAATGTTTCTACTAAGAAATTTGTTTACGGTGACTTCAATTATTTGGCAATCGGTTCTTGGGGCGATATTGAGATCACAATCGACCAATATACACAGGCCGTGAATGGTTGTGTACGTCTTGTGATAAATGCTTACTTTGATGCTAAGATCTTACGTCCAGAAGCATTCAAATTTGGTAACGTAGATTAATCATTAGATTTATAAAGATATTCAGAAAGGTAAGGTTTTGCACTTTACCTTTCTTTTTATATTATAATAAATATCAAAAATACAGTATACGTTTATGCTTGACTTGAAATTAGTAAAGAAACACCTTAATCTGGAAAATGAATTTACAGATGATGATATTTATATAATGGGACTTTGTGAGGCCGCAGAAGAGGTAGTCAAGAATGCGATAATGCCAGATAGTTAGGATGATTTACTGGATGAAGAAGGTGATTACCTTCCAAATGTACGTCATGCAATCTTGCTCCTTGTTGGAACATGGTACGCTAATCGTGAGACTGTTTCATATGGTATAGCGAACAAGATACCACATGGATTTGATTATATCTGTCAACAGCTTAAAACTTATCATTTTTAATCATGGCAATAATAGGAGCGGGAAGACTTAATGAACATATAGAAATTTGGTGCCTTGATATTCAGACAACAGAATTCGGAGATACTAAAGAGGAATGGAAATTTATCTGCAATGCTCGTGCAATGGTTGATCATACAGGCGGAAATCTTTCTGTTGAAAATCATGAGCTCTGGAACAGCTATACCAAAGATTTTACCGTCAGAATACATACTAATGTACAGGATTCAGACAGGATAAAGTACAATGATCATTGGTACAGAATAATAACTATTGACATAGACAGAGGCAGGCAGACAAAAATAATAAGAACTGAATTAGTAAATGAATAATGGCGGAAATTGATATGACATATTCAGACGGTGGACTTATGAAATGTTTAGAGACACTCAAAGGCAAGGATTTCAGACGCATAGAGAAGAAAGCAATGCGCAAGGGTGCAGCATAGATTAAGAGACAGGCAGTTTCTAATTTCAAGAAGGAATTGCCCGCTGCAACACAGCCTTCTGAAAAATATTCTGACAGGCTTATCGATGCTATTCGCTCTACTATCTATGAGGAAGGCAATGAGATATATTTCAAAGTGCATACGATGGGTACCAGGAAGAAGGATTCTGGTACATTCAGGGCAAGATTCTTTGAGAAAGGCACGAAGGAAAGAAACAGTGACGGACACAGAAGAGGACAGATAAATGCCACAAACTTCTTTAGTAATGCTGTTACTTCCGCGAGTTCAAAGGCATATAATGCCATAAACCAGACGTTTACAAACGAAGTTCAAAAGCTTTTAGATAAAAAATATGAAGAGACAAAGATATGATTAATACATTAAAGATAAACAAGTATATACGTAAGTTTCTCATTGAGAATAAAGATTTGGTGAAAATTGTTAAGGCAACATAGATGTTTCCGATATTGGCAAACCAGAATACAAAGTTTCCTTTTATCACTTATCAAAGAACCGCTGTTTTTTCATCATATCAGAAAGACGGTTTGACAGAGGACAAGATTACACTTGAAATTATAGCTGTTTCTGATGATTACACACAGTCTATTGAAATAGCAAGTTTAATACGTGATACACTGGAGATGAAGAGATTTCAGGATAGCGATATAACAATATATTCTATGCTGTTGGAATCTGTACATGAAGAATTTGCAGATAACGCTTATATTCAGAGGTTGGTATTTGAGATTAAGGCAATATAATGCTATCACACAGTTATTCAATTTAAATTTTAGCAAACAACAAATGCTCGTGGAAGAGGTAATCAATTATTTGGTTATCTCTTTTTTGTTCTCTTAATTAAACGTAAAAGATAACACTAAATTCTTTAATATCACCTTTTTATTTGTACTTTTGCGAGTTAATAAGATTTATAGCATGGATATTAAGTTTATAGATTTGTTCGCTGGAATAGGCGGAATAAGGAAGGGATTAGAGCAGGCTATCATAAAGTCTGGCAATAACCCTATATGTGTTTTCACTTCTGAGATTAAGCCTTATGCCATTTCTATTCTGCAGCAGAATCATCCTAATGAAGATATAACCGGAGATATTACAAAGGTTGATGCATCAACCATTCCTGATTTCGATATATTGTGCGGTGGATTTCCTTGTCAAGCCTTCTCTGCAGCAGGCAAGCGTGAAGGATTTGCTGACACCAGAGGAACTTTATTCTTTGACGTGGAAAGAATTCTCATAGAGAAGAAGCCAAAAGGATTCATCTTGGAGAATGTAGAGGGCCTTGTTAATCATGATGGAGGTCACACACTGAATGTTATTATAACACACCTCCGCAAGATAGGTTATAAGGTATCATTCAAGGTACTCAATTCAAAATACTTCGGTGTGCCTCAGGAAAGAAAGCGTATCTATATTGTCGGAACATTCAATAATAAGGTGGACTTAGAGAATTTCCCTGTTACTGAAAAGACTCTTGGTGATATTCTGGAATCAGGCAAACCCACCATAAATTCAAAGTTCACAAAACTGTTGCTTTCTAAGTTTGAAATCTCTGAATTATACGGTAAATCCATTAAGGACAAGAGAGGCGGTGCAGACAATATACACAGCTGGGATCTTGACTTGAAGGGAAAGACTACCAAAAAAGAGAAAGAACTTCTCAATAAGATGCTCACTGAGAGAAGAAAGAAGAAGTGGGCAGAGATATACGGCATAGACTGGATGGACGGAATGCCTTTGACCTTTGAAATGATTTCATCTTTCTATAAGGGAAGTGACCTGAAAAAACTGCTTGACAGCCTGTTAGAAAAAGGATATATCGTCTATGAGCACCCTAAGAAGAAGGTAACTGTCAAGGGTGTATCAAGAAGAGAATATGACACGAATCTTCCAAAGGGATATAACATTATCACTGGAAAGCTCAGTTTCGAGATAAACAAGATTCTGGATCCTAATGCAGTCGCACCTACACTGGTAGCCATGGATATGCAGAAACTCTTCGTGGTTGACGGAAAGGGACTCAGGAAGCTTACTCTAAGAGAGGGACTCAGGTTATTCGGTTATCCTGAGGACTATAAATTTGATGTTTCTGAAAAAGACGGGTTCGACCTTCTCGGAAATACCGTTGTCGTTCCTGTCATAGAAGCTGTCTGCGAACGATTACTAACCAATATAAAGTTTTAAATATGGATGCCGCTGATAGAATATTCAAGTTATTGAAGGAAGATTTTGGTCTGGACGGTGCTGCTGGTTCTGTACAGTTCAAGCTGAAGGATTTTGGTATTGTTGTTGAGCAGAACAATATCATCGGAAATATCATTGAGGAATGGCTTGGCAAATGGCTTAACAGCAAGAACATTTTCAATATCCACAATCCAGGTCAGTCTTCTCCTGATTTCTGGTTGAATCCTGACAGCAGAGAATCAGACTGGCTGGAGGTCAAGTCGTTTACAGGCAGTCCAAACTTTGACGTTGCCGCATACAGGAGCTTTATAAAACTTATCATTGACAAGCCTTACAAGCTGCAGTCAAAGTATCTTCTTATCAAGTATAAGATGGACGGTGGCATAGTCACCATTGAGAACTGCTGGCTGAAGAAGATATGGGAAATCTGCTGCCCGAGCAAGAAATGGCCGATTAAGGTACAGGATAAAAGCGGTGTTATCTTCAATATCCGGCCTGCTGTATGGTATTCAGACAAAACCGATTACTCATGCTTTGAGAGCCTGGAGCATTTCCTTGCGGCAATCGAACAGACAATATACAAGTATCATGATACCAACCACCTTGCAGAAAGATGGTCAGAGGACGTCATAAAGGCTTATAAGAACTTCTATGGAGTTGAATTACAGATACCACGCTGGATGGATATTAAAGCGCAATACGAGAAGGTTAAATAGCGATATTCTTTATAATAATGTACGCGCGTTATAGCCCATCTGGAAAAGCCTCATATATTTTTGCCACATTAATTTAGTTAAATGTACCAAAAATATATGTGGATTCCATTTTTATTATTACCTTTGCACTTATAAAACGTATAATTTAAATTTTTGTTGTTATGATCAAGTGCATATGTTTAATCCGCGTATCTACTCAGCAGCAGATACTGGAGGGGCAAAAAGACAAGGTTATTGCAGAGGCTATCCATGACGGATATTCAAAAGATGAAATCAAGGTCATAGAGGCTAAGGAATCCGCCATCAAGCTTGCAGAATCAGAGCGAGAAACACTTACGGAGATGAAGCAGATTATCAGCATGAATTCCGGTATTGAATCCCTGTACGTGTTCGCCATTGACCGCCTGGCCCGTAAGGTTTCGACTGTTCTTTCTATAAAGGACTATCTTTTGGAGAACAACATTAATCTGGTGTTTATCCATCCTCATAGAATGTCAACCATGAGAAGGAATGATAAAGGTGTAATGGTAGAAGACGAGCTTACTTCACTCATGCTTTTGTTCCTTGGTTACGGTGCGGAAATGGAGATGAAACTTAAACAGGCGAGAATAAAAACCACCCGTGACGTAATGAGGGCAAATAATAAGTTGTGCTCAGGCAGGCCGATGTTCGGGTACAGGAAAGACAAGGACAAGTCTGTAGTAGAGGATGAAGTTACTGGCGAGGCAGTCCGTGATATTTTCCGCCTTTATAATGAAAAACAAATGGGTATGCAGGAAATCTACAACCTGATGGTTTCAAGAGGACTGTTCAAAGACAAGAAGAAGTCTGCAGCAAAGAATACCATTCTTCGCATTCTGAAAAACAAGGCATATACAGGTGATTATTCATCATTCGACAAGATAGGAAACATAAAATACCCGCCTATAATCGACAAGGAACTGTATGACAAAACACAAGAACTATTAAATGAAAGGTTCTTTGCACCCAAGAAAGTTCATAAGAACATCTATTATGCAAAGGGATTACTTAGGTTAGAGCAGACTGGTTTGATAATGCAGGCACATATAACCAACCTTTGCTATAAGTCATTCGAGGTTTATAAGTGCAGCATCAACATGAATGCGGTTGATACTTCTGTTTGGTTAACGGCAAAAATCCTGTTCATGATTCAGAATGAAATAGACAGGCTTGAAACACCGTATGACTACAAAGAGGAAATATCCGAATGTGAGGAGAGAATCAAGAACATCGAAAAACTGATTGAGGATTCCCGCCAAAAACAGAAGAAAGCATTCAAGTTGTATTTAGGCGGCATGGTTGACGAGAACATCTATAACACAGAAGTATCAAGGCTGAAGGAATCGGAAGCGACATGGAGCTCAGAAATAGCTTCTATCGAGACTGAAATAAACAGATACAGGATGATGAACTCTGAAAGCAATGAGAGAGGCGTTATAAATCCGAGAACCCTTGATTCACTGGCTGACAAGCAGAGAAAAGAAATGATAGATTCTCTGATAGAGGAAATCAAGATAAAGCATGAGGCAGACGGTTCGTTTACATGGGTATTCATACCAAAGAACAAAAAGGTATGGAAAATCTACAAGGAAATGAACAACTCAGTCTGGAAGTATAAGACAAGGGCAGGAAAGATGGTTCTTGAAGAAACTGGTGATAAATGGTCAAATCAAGTAAACATAGAAAATAGAATAGGCGGACACAAGTTATTATAAAAGGAAAGGGATAGAAATTACTCTATCCCTTCTTTGTTCTTACATGGGTATGTATGATACATATTCTATTTCTGCCACCACTGAATCTACTACACAGGATTCTCCATTATATTCCACAATATCACCTTTATTATTTTTATTAGGGAAGATAAAATCAATAGGTTCATCCGTTACCACGGTTCCCCAAAAACCAAATATCTGATCTTTCTCCTTGAATATGTGTTCTATTTTGGCTGTATCACCAGAGGAACATCTTGCATAATAGTCATGCTTGCCTTCTGGTGTGCCTTCAAACAACTGGTTCTCGTAGCATACGGCCTCATATGTCTTTGGCTGCTCATATACGGCCGATCGTGTATAATAGCCGTAACCATTATTTGATTTCAGATTCATTAATACACGGCATACCTTGAATACCAATCTTCCAGTGGCCTTTGCTTCCTTATAACTTATCTGTTCTGCCATAATCCTAATATAGTGATGATTTGTGGCCGCAAAGGTAAGTAATTCCTGTTATTCTGCCAAAGAATATTTCAAAAATATGCCTATATGCTAAACAAATCGAGAATATGGTGTTTTCTTATCCAAATACTTTTCTGGTAACCCGGTATCTGCTATCTTCGCCCTTGTCAATCAGACAAACAACTTATTTAATAACAATTTAAACGTTACAATTATGAAAAAAGAAATGACAGTTGAGAACATGCAGCAGGTGATTAACGAGAATCTTTCTCTGGTTAGCGACAAGACACGCGAGAAGTTCAACGAGCTCAGCGTTGAGGAACAGTACAAGAAGATCTTGAAGCTCATTGCAAACAAGAAGTTTCAAGACAAGAAGAAGGGCGAGACTTTGGGACAAGTGGTTGTGTCCGCCTATGCCACTAAGTTTGATGCAGCCATCAAGAAGGTCTTTGAGAAGCACGCCCCCACCATTGAGGATGCCGAGGGATTAATCAGATTCTGCTACAAGTACATCGATGACTGCAAGACCGCCGAGGTCGAGAGAATCAACAGCGAGATTGAGAGACTGACCGCACTCAAAGAGCAGCTGATTGCTGATTAAGAGACAAGCTATTCTAACAGGCAACCCCACGGACTCAAATAAAGCCACACGGCAAGCTTTTGGGACGTGGGGTTATCAGTTACAAGAAACATCATTAATAACACTATACGGAAGAAACTATGAGACTTGAAAACGGATATGAGACGAAGACAACCTTTTGGGAGGACTTCACTATAGCAGACGCATTCGGAGAGAATGCCATTAAAGATACATTTAAAAGGAGCTTCGACGGTTGGAAGAACAACTGTGAGTACGTTACCGAACTTGCATGCGTTATGTCATGGAAATCCTGCTATTGGTATCAGAAGAATGAAGCCTACATGAACCTGTATTCAGAATACTATCATAAGGTAGACGAATGGTGTATGACACACCTTAAAGGTGATGAATTACAATACTACCTTAAATGGACTGATTAAATGAATAAAGCACCAATTAAACGTTGGTGCTTTTATTATCTTTATAGCCTTTATAGTTATGGTTGTTCATTTTCTTTCTCTTTCTTATCCGTATTATTAAATGGAGTTATCCCCATTCTTTGTATCTAAATATATCTTTGCTTTGTAGTGATAATCTATTCCTAGTA
>Ga0326511_10000565_pt1 | contig 32446 bp, 39 predicted proteins | sample 0_2496_0518_D_FD_203701 | JGI IMG/M metagenome (GOLD analysis project Ga0326511, IMG submission 203701) | Bovine rumen microbial communities from UC Davis, California, United States - 0_2496_0518 | ecosystem: Host-associated > Mammals > Digestive system > Stomach > Rumen | place: USA...
CTTCTTGCAGATCGTTTGGGCGGGCATGAGGATGTCATCTTTTACAACCGAGCCATGGCCATCTTGGCGGAGCGCCGCACAGAAGCCGTCTGACCCGTCTTCACCACCACCCACACTCCCAACCCAACACGAACACGCACAACAAAAGGGACAGGCGCTCAGCCCGTCCCTTTCCCTTGTCTGATTCATCATCCGTCTTCTTACTCAAATCCGGAACCGGGTTCCGGTTTTTGCCTTAGTCTGTTGCCTGATCCGTCTTCTCAGCCCGCGGCTGCTACCGGGCGTGGGCGCTTTCTTTTCTCTCTTTCTATCTGTGCCCATCTGATGATGTATCGGGGCTCCAGGTCTGTCAGCTTCGCTTCAAAATGAGCCCCGCATGCTGGGCAATGGGCATCACTATCGGTGACCACTGAGCCACACCGGCTGCACACCAGCTGCTCGCCGTCCCAGTCTTTCCAGACCCTGGGCGCCAGGACACCGGGAGAAACAGAAGACGGGTGGGATAAGATGTCCACGATAGCGGCGGCCGTCTCACCCTCACCGCAGAACTCCCACCTGACGCCTGTCCATAAGGAGAGGGCTGACATTAAATCAGCCAGCTCATCTCCCGTCAGCGGCTGCACTGGCCAGTTCAACCGGCGCGGGTCTTTCAGCGTGGGATTCTCCCAGCCGCGCAGGTCATCCATGCTGGTGACGGTGTATCCGTCTTCAGACGCCGGCCCGATCAGCATAACTAGCTGCACCCGGGCTGACTGTGCCCGCAGGCACTCGTTGACCAGTTTTGCCAGGTAATCCGGCCGCTGCATCTGTAAGACCAGCTCATGCATCCCGCTCTTGGTATCAACTGCAACAGGGACGCCGTCGGTCATGTAATCGCCAAACGGGAGCCGTCTGAGCCTGGTTTCGTGCCCCGCCTCCTGCATGTCTTGGATTTCTGGGTGATATATCTCACGCGGCTGGCGTTGTCGTGTATCTACAAGGATAAGCATATCTCATCCCCTCCTTTCTGCTATTAACATGGGAGGGGGTAGCTGCTGAAATTTGTGCTCATTGGTATCAGCTACGGTGAAGCGGTTCTTCTATAGGTGATACCTGCCGGGACAAATGGTGCCAGTATAGGTGATGCTGTTCTGGTATAGGTGATACCTTTTGCAAAGTCTGGCGCTTCTATAGCTGAGGCGGTCCTGGTATAGGTGATACCTTTTGTGCTTTTGGTATCGGCTATATGTGGAGCGCGTCTTGTATAGGTGATACCTTTTGCATGGTTTCGCGCTTTTGGTATCAGCTATACCAGAGCCGGCTCTCGTATAGGTGATACCGATATCCGTCTTCTACGCAAAACCGGAACCGGGTTCCGGTTTTTATCTCAGACGGTGACTATCTCAGGCGGTGACTCTTTCTCTCTGATCCGTCTTCCAGTCTTTCCCCGTGTTCTTTCTGTCTTTCCCCTGTCCTTCGGTGGTGGGGGCCGTCCTTTTTCCGCGTTTTGTCTGTTTTTTTTTGTCTGTTTGCGGGTGGTTCTGTCTCCCTTCTTAATCATGTGGGAGGGTTTCTGCCTGTGAGTCGGCTGGTTTCCTTCCTGGCGGGTAGCAATGGAGACGGGTATGATAGACGGGTGAGCACGCGGCACAGGTGAGGGAGTGGGCGTATGGCGCTTGCTGCGTGGTAATGGGGTGAGAGGAGGACAAGAGACGCAGGGGGATGACTGCACGCATGACGGAGAGGGTGGATATGAAGAGGATTGAAGGTCATGAGGAAAAAGGATCGAAAGGCCAAAAGAGGGTGCGCTCCGCTTCCCTCTTTTCCTGGAAGGGCACCTCTTAAACGGGAAAGGGCGAGAGGCTCTGAGATGAATTGCGTATAAATAACTTATTACGCAATTTAAAATGTGCGGGACCTGTGCTCATAAAAATCTCAAAAAATAACCGCCATGATATGCTCTGAACGTGGCCGGGGGAGACGGCCGCAAGGAGGAACAAAGAGGCAAAGGCAAAAAGGAGTAGAGACGTGCAAAAAGAAGAGAAGCAAAAAGAGATGATTGACTGGTCGGATGTCCTGCCGACGGTGTACCCGGTGCCGGAGCTTGTAGCCAACTGGGGTTACACACGGGAGCAGGCTGAAATGGAGCAGCTGCTATCCGTGCACAAGCTCGACCGGGACAAAGTGTACCACGGAGACATCGAGCTGCGGCCGAAAGAACTTGCCGCCGCTTTGGAGGGTGTGCGCGCGATGTTGGCGCGCGTATGCAAGGAGCTGACAAGACAAGATATGCACCATCGTGTCGCGCAGCAAGCGGCCGCGGAAATCCTGGGCTTATCAGAGAGCGGTCACACGTGGCAAGATGTGTACATGCAAGAGCTCACTATCGGACTGCAAGGCGGAGAGATAGTCTCAGCGCCGAGCCCGGTGCCAAGCGACGCGGAAGCCAGGCAGATGATGGAAGAACTGGAAGACGAAGAGGAGGAAGAGCGAGAGGAAGAAGAGGAAGATGAAGAGCCGGGGTATCCAGATGCCCGGCCGAAATACGACGAATCGAAGATCTCAAAGCCGGCAGCGGCGGAGCGTGACTCCTGGGCCGCGCGGATTTACCTACAAATCGCTGCTGGACTGATGACAAGATGCGGACTGACGCTGACGCAGACGCTTGACGCGCTGGATGCAGATGAGGACGCGTTGGGCGATTGGCGCGCGGCGCGGGAGCGGGCGCGGTCGATGCTGTCAACGTCCACACCGTCCGACTGGGAGGGACTCCCGCTCGAGTACTACGAAGATCGGCTGACGGTCACCCTCTGGGCGCGGTGCTCATGCGCGCGCTCAATCCTGCGCAGTAAGTGTCGGATACCTTCCGAGCGAGTTTTCGGCATCTGCCGGATTGAGCCAGAGCAGTACTATCGCTGGCTCAAGCGGAGCGGCGGGGACCTCTGATGTGATATGACCTGACAAACGGGAGCGGTCCTGAGGGGCGGCTCTTTTTGTATGCAGATCATGCCGCTCCTATGCTATAATAGCGCTACCGACACTACGGCGCATATGCACACTATGGACAGAGCAAAGATACTGCGAGACCACGCAGCATCTCACAAAATTTGGCAAGGAGGTGATGGCCGCTGGTATACCCGTCTGCCTGTACCCGGCGGGCGACGGACGGTGCAAAAGCACCGCATGACCCGGGAAGATCTGGAGTCTGTCATCGTGGAGCACTATCAGCGGCTGGATACCGTGACCACGCTTGGTCAAGTCTGGACGGAGCACCAGGAGCGGCTGCTGTCGTCAGGAGATATCTCGCCAGCCACGCGTGACCGCAACAGCCGGGATTTCAGGCGCTTCTTCTTGGACTCCGACCCGGTTGCTGCCTGGTCGGAGAAGAGGTTGGAAGAGCATATCATCAAGACCAGGACCCGTCTTCATCTTGGTGTCTCTGGTTATAGGTGTCTCACCCATACCGCACGCGTTATCTTTACGGAGGCGCGCCGGCAGGGTCTTATCTCTTGGCGCGTGGATGACGTGCTGGAACGCTGCCGCCCCGGAAAGAACGCCTTCCGGCGGAGCGCAAAAACAGAGCCGCCGGCATTCACAGTAGAAGAGGCCGCTGCTGTCATCGGATATCTACAAGAGCACGCAGACATCAAGAACCTGGGCCTGCTCCTGCTGTTTGCGTCTGGGCTGCGCGTCGGAGAGGTCACCACGCTGACCTGGGATGATGTCACCGAAGAAAGCCTGACCGTCAGGCGAACAGAGACAACCTGGACAGATAGCACCGGCACGCACACGGAGGTCAGTGAGAGACCAAAGACACAGGACGGAGAGCGCATCGTGCCGCTGCCATCCGCCGCTCGGTGGATTGTGACCCGTCTGCAGGAGCTCACCCTCACCCCGGAGAACGCCGCCGGCTGGCTCCTGTTTGAAAGGTCACACCGCATCACATGCGGCTACCTCCGCAAGCGCCTGTACACAATCTGCGACGCTGTGGAAATCCCACGCAGGGGACTGCATGCAATTCGGAGGACATACGCGAGCGCGCTCTTGGATGCCGGACTCCCAGACAAGACTGTCACCGAGACCATGGGACACAGCACCATCAGCATCACCCGTGACCGCTACGGACGCCAGCTCCGCACGCTGGATGACAGGCGCTCACTCTTGGATACTGTGCCGGCATTCAGTATGATATCCGACCCGTCTTCTCAGACAAGCCCTGCCGGGAAAAAGAAAGCAAAAAAGTCCTGACCAGACCAGGCAAAAGCAAAAAAAAAGAGGCCCATCAGGCCATCGCATAGGGGCACGAATCTGCTGCTCCCCCGCTGCTCCCCGGGAGCAGAAGAGGTATCTGAGGAGTGCTGAAAACCGCCTAAAAATGAGGAAAATTGCAATAAAAAAATGGAGCATAGGGGATTCGAACCCCTGACCTCCACACTGCCAGTGTGGCGCGAATGACGATTTTACGCCATTTCTTGAAGGGGAGCAGAAAAAATCTGCTGCTCCCCGCTGCTCCCCTCCCCCTAAACAAGGTCCGGGCGTATACTGTGACAGAAAGAAAAAGGGCAAAGGAAAAGAAGAAAAAAGAAAAGCAAAAAAGAAAGGAGAGCCGTGGTGTCGGTTTCTTTCCTGGTGGGGGTGGTCTTGGTGTGGTAGGTGGTTGGTCACGGGGTAAGGAGTGAGATGGTGGGGAGGTGGTTGGTCACGTGGTGAGGGCGCAGTCGTAGAAGACGGGTCGTCCTGGATGGTGATGGGCAGCAATGAACAGAAACCGGAACCGGGTTCCGGTTTTATCTGAAGACAGAAAAAGACCACCCTCCAAACGCGGGAAGGTGGTCGGGCGTGTTAATCATCTTGCTGCATGAGCTGGACTATCTCTGACTGTGACGGGAAAGCGTACCAGTCGGCGGATCGGGTGCGCTCTGTCTCAAGGCATTTGCGCACGGCGTAATCGGCTTGCTCGTCTGTCTCGTATCGTGCCAAGGTCTGGCGATATCCCCATATCCTGTACTTTTTGCGCTTAAGCTCGGCGATGACCCGGGTGCCGTCGGCAAAAACGAAGGAAAAAGGATCTCCAATCGGCTCTCCGTGCTTGAGATGGTGAGACGGGTACTCGATACCCTCTTGCTCGTACACCCAAAAATCCGGGCGGTTTGATGATCTCGATTGCTTGATATGGTATGCCATAGTGTCCTCCTCCTTTCAGCTCAACGGCAGCTCGTTGTAGTCTTCATCAACCGGACGCTGGGAGCCCATCGCTCCCATCGCCTGCAGCCTGGCGATGATGCGCTTGTGCGATGACTTGACTGCTGTCAGTGTCGTCTTCTGCCCGTCCTTGGTGTAGATGCCTTTTGGCCAGCACTGGGTGCGGGTGTACGAGACGCGGTACTCCGCGGTGTACTGCTTGCCGCCGTCCGTCCAGTTGACCTCTGGCACGCTGTCGCGCTCTGATCGTGCTTGACGTACGGGCTCGATGCCGTAGTCGTAGCCTCTGTCTGACCACATGTACGCGCTGCGGTACTTTTCTGCCGCCGCTTCAATTCTTTCAAGGTCTTGATGCAACCGCATCAGTTCTTCTTTTGTTGCTGTGTTCACTTCACACATTTGATGCATATCTCCTTTGCTTTTGGGTTTTTTGTTTGTTTTTGTTTCAATCCACTCCCCGCCGCCACGCGGGGAGAAAAAGCCCGGCCGGGAGTTGCGCCCGGCCCATAGCGCTTGCGGGCTTAGTCTTCAGCGTCCTTCTTCTTCGCTGTCTTCTTTTCTCTCCTACCCAGCAGCTCGTCGATAGCTTTGACCAGCTTCTTGACGTCGGAGATGGTCAGGTCTCTATCGTACTCGCCGTCGACCAGAAGACGGATGTAGTCAGATGCATACGCGTAAGAGCGGGACGGGTTGACGTCTCTGCGGTACTTGATGGACAGGTGCGGAGATAGTCTGTAGATTTCCACACAGTCATATCGTGCGCAGAAGCGCCGGCGCTCCGATGCGTTCCCGAAGTCGTGCCAGAAGTACATGCGCTTGGTGAGCTGTCGCTCGTCTTCGAGCGTGTCCAGACCGTCTCTGGCGTCGGTCAGGGTTTTTGTGGTCTGGTGCTTGAGAGTCTCCATCATCTCGATGATCTCTTTTCTTGTCATGGCGTTACCTTTCTGCCCGTTACTTGGCGGGCGTTCCCGCTGTTTTCTCGGCCGCGGTCGCCTTTTGTTTTGTCCGTTCATTATTAATATGGGAGAATACACCCCGTAAATTCAGGAAAGTTCTGAATCCGGAACCGGGTTCCGGTTTTCGAGCTTTCCTTCGTTCGATTTGGAGCATATCAGACCCGGAAAAATCTGACGGATTTTCGTGAGCGGCTGAGCTCATCCATCTAAAAGCCGGAACCGGGTTCCGGCTTTTACATTGCTTCCGGGTGGTGTAGGTCTCCTCATTTCCCTTACACTTATAATATGGGAGATTGCCTCGCGCGAATGCAGACAACTTTAAAACCGGAACCGGGTTCCGGTTTTTATATTGTTCCAGGTTGTGCAGCCGCCCGCTCGCTTCTTTTAATAGGTAACGGACTAGCCTAGACGTGAAATCTCATATTGATATGGATGACAACATCGATACAAACACAAGAACAGCGGGGGTGACGGAAAGTATGCTGACCAAACCGGCGGGGTATGACTCCTTAAAAGATACACAGCTCCAAGCACGGATCATATGCAACGGGGTGACCTATGACGATGACTCCATCCTGGATAAGGGCGTCCGGGTGACGCATGCAATCTACGATCAATGGAGCATCGGCAGTGCTCAGGCGGCGCGCTTACAGGTCACGCTGTTAGCTGATGCGGATGACTTCACAGGTGGGATACTGCCGATCACTTTTGCGGTGAGATACTCGGATGGGAGCACGAGCACGGACTGGATACCGCAGGGGACTTTTTATCTGGACGAAGTGGAAGACAAGTACGACGGCACCGTGCAGGTGACCGCGTATGATGCGCTACTTCTGGCAGAGGAGGACTTCTTCCCGAGCGGCGAGGTAGTCGGCACCTGGCCGCAGAATGCGGCGGATGTGGTGTCCGGGATTGCCGGGCGCCTGGGCGTCAGCTACGACATCAGCGGTTTTCCTGCCGGGATCGCGCAGGTGCCTACTCCTTATAGCGTGTCCATGCGTGAGGTCTTGCAGGATGTCGCAGCCAGCGCCGGCGGGAATTTTATCGTGAGCAAGCAGGGTGTCCTGCTTTTTCGGGGATTGGAATCCCTGCAAAACAGGACGGCAGTGGAGGAGGTGCCCGCATCCAGGCTCTCCATTAAAAGCGGACTGCTTACAGCCGGCGGGGTGTCTCTTAAAGATAGCACCGGCGCGGTGCACACCTATCAAGCTGACACGACCGGATACACCATCAAGGGCACCTGCTCCTATGCGACAGACGCCATCGCAGAGACCGCATACCGCGCGTCGACGTACCGCGGCTACTCAGCCTCAGGCGCTATCCTCTCCCCACTACTTGAGCTCGGTGATTGTGTGAGCGTGGATGGTAAGCTCATGCTGATGGACTCCTACGACGTCCGCTACGACGGTTGGATCCACGGCACGATAGAGAGCCCGACGGAGTCTGAGATACAGCACCGCATCACCTATCAGCACAGAGACACCGTACGAGCCGCCCAGGCTGCGGCACAACAGGTAGTCACGACGCCGGCGACCGTGGAAACTCTTGCGACCTCTCTTGTGACTGACCCGACCTCACTTGCCACGCTCACAAACGCGATCGGCGGCGGTAGCGGCGGCAGCAGTATCGAGTATCTTTCCGGCTCTGTCGGCTCCACGTATGCACATTATCAGCACTTCCTCCGTTTTCCTTCCCAGGCTGTACAGATTGCTTGGACGTCGCATCTGCATCCGTGGACAGACTGGTACACAGAGCAGGGGTGGTCGTCTGGCAGCACGGATAACGGATGGCATTGTGTCGGAGTATATCAAGACTCCTGGCTCTACCCTTTCGCGGGGCAGTATGCGATGGTCTACCACAGCGAGTGTCCGATTGTCCGGAGCGTCGGCAATAACGTCGGGCGCCAGGTCATCCCGTACTACGTGCCATGGGAGGTCGGCAGCAGCGTGGATAAACTCTACCAAGCGTCCGGCTACGTCCTGGAGCTCTGCTATCCGGCCGGCGTCAACTACGGCAACCCGACGCTCCCGATGTATCGCTTGTGGAGATACCTTGGACCCGGCGCATCAGACGTCAACAACTGCCGCCTTCCCAAGCCGCTGTATATCATCGCGATGGGGAAATACGTACCGTCTAACAGCTAAAAACCGGAACCCGGTTCCGGTTTTGAATATAAAGAAACAACACAAATCAAGACCATAAAAAAGTAAAAGGAAGGAGACCACATGATCACCCTTGACTTTAGCAAATCCAGGTCGGCGGTATCCGGCAAGTTGTATCAGTATGACTACGGCCAGGTGCTGCGCTGCGAAGGAATCGACAGCACGGAGACCGGTGACGCGCCGGAGCTCCACTTTGCATATGCAGAGGAGGGCCCATCCATCGCCCGTATCGGCATCCTGGTGGACGGCGGTATCCAGTGCGTGATACCTAACGCGATGCTGATAAACGCCCACACGCGGGATGACTATAGCCTCTACGTCTATCTGTACACCGGCAATGAAACCACTGGGCTGACACTGTACAAGGGGCGCATCCCCGTCGTCAGCCGCCCAGAAGTGTCCGAACCAGAAGAAGAGGACCTCTATCCGCAGGCCATGTATGAGACCGTCAGCGCCCTGATCCAGGACAGTCTGGACGCTGCTCAGCAAGCAGCTGACAGTGCATCCGCATCGGCTACAGACGCGGCGGAATCCGTCACGGCAGCAGCAGCCCAGGTCACGGCAGCAGAAGAGGAAGCAGAAAAAGCGGCAGCCTCAGCGCAGGAAGCGGAGGCAATTTCAGAAGGGCTCGAGGGAAGAATCCGGGCCGCGGTTGCGGAAGAAGTTCCGGGCGCGGTCGCGGATTATCTGGAAGAGCATCCGGTGAGCTATGACGATACGGAGCTGCGGGGACTCGTGGCAACGGCACAGGCAACGGCAAACGCTGCGGGCACGGCAGCGGCAACGGCGCAGACGACCGCTGACGGCGCAGCGAGTGCTGCTGATGCGGCACAGGATACCGCGGACGAAGCGCTCTCCGTGGCGAATCAGAGCGCGGCAGGGGTCCGGAATCTGGATACCAGGACGACGGCTCTCGAGAGCTCCGTGGCGACCTTGCAAACCGACGAGGCGGCGCTGACATTGCGCATGACCACGGCTGAGGGCGACATCGACAACCTGGAGAGCGGGCAGACTGCATTGGCCGGAAGAGTGACGACAGCAGAAGGGACGCTGACCTCACAGGGCGCGCGGATTACCACGCTCGAGGGCGCGGGGTATCAGACGGCTGCACAGGTCCAGGCGCTGATCGATGCAAGCGTGACGGCGGCGCTGTCCGCGTCTTACTGATGGAGGTGGATGATGAGTCTTACAAGTACACTGCAAGCGATTGCAGATGCAATCAGAGCAAAGACAGGCAAGACGACAACGATGACCCCGGCAGAGATGCCATCGGAAATCGCCGGGATTGAGACCGGCAGAGGCGGAGTAGTGCTGTCAAGTCTTAAGCACTTTTTTAATCCCGGGACTGAGACCGGCATCTCGATGGCAGCCATCGTGCGTAATCGAGACTTTGCGTGGTGGTGCATCACAAAGACTAGTGATGATACTCCGCCTGGAATTGACAAGGACAGCGGATTGCCAAAAATCGCGCTGATTTCCGGGACGCAGTACGATCTATCATACGTCTTCGGCGGGATGATTTCGCCAACCTCTGAACAAGGTACATACGACGTCGTGCTTGACATACCGGAAGTGACTAACTGGCAGTATTCTTTCTACAATAACCGGTTGGCGCGGTCGCTTGCGATCAAGTGCGAGGGTGGCAACGGATCCGGAGTCCGAGCATTCTCGCTGATGAGTCACACAGAAACCATTGACCTGGATGGTGCGCAGTTTTCAATTTGTGCACACTTTACAACGGGCAGTGACGCACTGCGCGCAATCACCGGCTTGATGGTCAATACAAGCGGTCACGCAGCCTTTCAGAATGCCTTCCTGGGAGCGGCAATCGAAAAGGTCACATTCCACCAAAACCAGCAGCCATCCAAGTGCTTATCGCCTATTGATTTGTCCTCCACTGTGCTGACTGTTGACGGTGCTGTTGCGCTTTTTGCCAGCCTGCCGGACGTGACTGGACAGACGAACTACAGCACCTACTGCATTATCACACTCACAGGGACGCCTGCCGCAGCTGGTCTGACTGCTGAGCAGCTCGCAGTTGCAACCGCCAAGGGATGGACAGTAACGGTGTAAAAAAAGGAAGAGAGGACGAAAGATGAAGAAGCTGATAGCTGATGAAGGATATGTCTATTGCAACGGGTGGGCCGCCGGCCGCGTGATCAATTTGCCGGATGCGGCCGACGAATCACCGTGGAAGCAGGTCACGCCTGAAGTAGCTGAACTCTGGATTGAAGAGACCATCCGCAAGGAAGAGGAGCGCGAAAAAGAAGACCCGGAATCTGAGCAGACGGATCTGACGTGATAGGAGGACGCATGAGATGAGTGATATCGTAGTCATCGTGTCCGCCGTCCTTGGGAGCAGCGGGCTGTGGGCTCTCATCCTGGCAGTATGGCAGGGGCGCCGGAATAGGATGACCGCCGAGCGGAGAGCGCTCCTGGGTCTGTTGTATGCGGAATTGACAAACCGCTGCCGCTTTTACCTGGACAGCGGGGAGATTTCAGACGGAGAATACCGCGACCTGGATAAATACATCTACCAGCCATACAAGTCTCTGGGCGGGGATGGGATTGCCGAGCAGCTGATGGAGCAGGTGCAGCCGCTCATAAAGGTCTGACGATCTGACCGAGATTGTGTGACCTGCCAAACGCGAAACGGGAGGTTGTCTGGGACTGTGCTACAATCCACACACACTGACCCGCTTTGACAGGTCCCCGCTGTCTGGTGATAGACAGCAAAAAATGACTGTATACGTCTATATTATATGTACGCAATCAGTCAATTTTGATTTAACACTTTAACGTAGTAAAGAAGTGGGCTAATTGCAATCATTTATATATATAAACGCAATCAGCCAACTAACTTAAAATCACACCATATAGGAGGGACTTTAACGTGTCCAAGATTGACATTATCCGCAAACTGACATCACGCAAACTCTGGCTCGCGGTTGCTGGCCTGGTTGCGTCCATCATGATTGCAACCGGTGCCCCTGAGCAGAGTATCACGCAGGTCACCGCGTGCATTACTTCGGCCGCGTCCGTCATCGCATACATCGTCGGCGAAGGCCTCGTGGATGCCGCCAGGGCGTCCGGAGAGCAACCCACCACCCAGGGAGAGGAGGACTGACGCCATGGCAAAAGCATATCCAATCCTGTCCGACTGGGACTACGTACGCACAAACGCGGTGAGGCTCTATTGCAACCGCAACGACTTCACGTATCTTTATGGCGGCAACGGGGAGTACATCCCGGACAGAGCCGCAGCCGAGCGGATTGTCAACCGCTTATGGTCACAGTATCCGTCTCACTTCGCAAAGACCGTCACCGGCACCGGCCGCACGAAGGAAGACCTCATCCAGCACATCATCGGCAAGAGAGTGATGGACTGCTCCGCGCTTGTGTGCTACGTGAGCCAGGGCACCGACTATCACGCCCTGTCTGTCAAGTATGACATGAGCAGCGGCGGCCTGATCACTGCATGCAAGAGCGTCACAACGCCCGCCCTGGGTCCATGCGGCGGCGTCTTATGGAAGCCCGGTCACGTAGGTATCGACGTAGGCGGAGGCTGCTTCGTCGAAGCGGCGAACGAATTTATCGACATCAGGCTCCGGAATATCTCAGAGGCCGGCTTCCAGAAGAGCGGTCAGCTTCCCTGGGTCAATTATACAAAATTACTGACCGCCACCGCCCGCTGATTTTCCCACATTCGCGCCGAGCAATCTCTCATATTATAAGTGCAGGACAAAAAGAGAGACGCCATTCTCTCATTGTTCAAGGCATACTCCTTTCGCTTGCCCCCCGGACCGTAAACCGGGGGGCTTTTTTGTTCTCAGTTGCTTCAAAAATCGGAACCCGGTTCCGGTTTTTGTCCGCATGAAAAAGAGCAGACCCGTCTTCCAAGTCTGCCCTCATCCCAATCTCTATCCCTGCCGCTTGTCATACCCTTTCCAGACGTAGTAGTCCTTTAGCTCTTCCCACGCCCGCTCCGTTATCTTTCTTGATGCGTACGCGTCACGTAGCGCGAGCTGTACCTCAGTGCGGTAGATATCATCACTTGTGTGGTCGCCAGGCGCGTTCAGGTAATCCAGGAGCGCGGCGATGGCGTCCTGTACGTAGTCCGGTAGCGGATAGCTTACCGTCAGCGGTTTATACATCAGCGCCTCCTCACAACCCGAAGAGCCCCTTCTTCGCGGGCTTCTTTCCAGCAGCAGCCGCGGCCTGTGCCTTTTTCTTCGCTGCTTCCTTCTTGGCCTTTTCCTTCTGTTTCTGTTCGTAGTCCTTCTTGGAGTCCTTCCAAGCTTTCGCCAATCCACCGAGCACCGCGTCCGTGCGCTTGCGTGCCTCACGGTCTCTGCGTCTGCCTTCTGGCGTTTGGTGCCATCCACCTGTACCCATCAGCTGCCTCCTTCCGTTTAGAGGGTGTTCAGTCCTCAGATGCCCCATCAGCCCCATCGTGCGCCCTCGTATGGTTCTTATACGTCGACCAGTCCGGCTCATACTCAGCGTCCGCCTGATCGCCCCACATTGCCCAACCAGGGCGCGTACCCCTGGCGAAGAGCTCTAACCGCGGCGGATTGCTGCAGGCTTCGATAATCGGGATGATTTCATCCGGCTTCCGAGAATGTTCCCGCTTCATGGTCCTGATCAGGTTCACCTGTGACCGTGCCGGCGCGTTCGTGCGGTTGGGCATGCTCTTCTTTTTAATGCCAAAGAGCAGCAATTCTGTCACGTTTCTGAAGTAGAAGCCAACCCCGCGCCCGTCCGGTTCTCCGTCTTTCCTTATTTTTTCCCAGACCAGGTTGCCCTTATACTCGAAGCCCCAGGCATCCATTACCGCCAGCCCATCCGGCAGGAGAGCATTCGGCACCCAGAGATAGAGATGAGACTTCTCGTCAGACACGTACTCCACCGGCAGGCGCTTGATCTCGTCCAGGGTCATGGTGTCATACCTGTGCAGCCTCTTGTGCTCAGGTGCCACCTTCCCGGTTCTGTTGGTGAACTGCCACGGCGGGTCTGCATACACCGTCTGGAATTTAGTATCCCCGCAGAAGTCCAGCAAGCTCTTGACTGTCACTTCATAGTCTTCCGGTCTCATTATCCGTCTTCCCTTTCCTTCCGTCCTTCTTCGCGCCTTCCCTCTTGTCCTTCGTACTCTGTCTGTTCCGTCTCTTCTTTTTGGCTGTTTTCGTTCGTTGTTGTCGCCTGTATTGGCAGACGGGTCACGCAGCCCTGGCGGATACCAATCGCCATGATTGGACATCCTCCCTGCCGCCGACTGTCCAGCCGGTATGTGAGCTTGCCCATCCACGTGGTGGATGCTCCATACTTCGATTTTATCGCAGGGCCGAGGCTTTTAAAAATTTCGTTCAGGTCTTCCGCCCGCGTCACGATGATACCGGCATCGACTAAGCCGCACTCAAAGTATGTCCGCATGGCCAGGATGTCCCTGTCGAAGGTCTGGTCTTTAGAATTCCACTCAAGATCAAACGCCACGCGCCCCCTGATGAAGTCTATGTTGTGCCCGTCGATGTATCCGGTGAGCGTCACGATTTCAGCCGGCTCCTTAGGGATAGCCCGCTGCCCGCGCTGCCGGGGAAACAGTTTCACGGCCAGGTCGCCACTAATGCGTATCTCCCGCCAGCCCCTCGGATAGAGTACAGCATCAAACTTCTTCGGGATGTCGCTTTCGTTCCCGCCACCCTTGACGATATCAGAGGTGGTGAGATAGAAGCGGTCGAGCGCTGTCAGGATGTCTTGCCATTCGTCGTGAAAAGACGTCCCGAGCAATTCCGCGGCGTGTCCATAGCTTATGAACTCATACCGGTCAAGCAGATGAGCGGGGATGTGAGCAAAGATCAAAGCAGACGGGTCGTCACGCATTGTTGTGTCCTCCTCTGCGGATCTTACCACCAGACATCCAAAAGATCCAGAACAAAAAGAAGCCCCGGCCAGAGCCGGGGCAGACCTGTTAAACGGGAAGAGCGTGGCGAGGTGTCAGACCTCTATCAGGTTGAATTTGCATCCATCCCAGTACGGCGTGCCATCCCAGACGCCCAGCAAGCCGGAGGACATGCTGGAGCCGTAAAAAGTCTTAGTCGTGGTGCCTGTCTGCGGGTCTAAGTAAGTCAACACCACCGTCTCCTTATCCAACGCCGCGCTGATGCGCTGCGCCTCCGTTTGCGTGAGCCGTCTGCAAGTGATACCAAGCTTGCGCTTGGATGCTATCCGCTTTCTTCGCATGACTGCCTGCAGGTCGCGCCCGGAGCCTGGTGCATCTATATCGCTGCGCTCCCAAGAGTACGGATTCCCGGCCAGATATGAGCTGTAGTCCACTCCGTCCACCGTGAAAACTGTATAAGATGCCATTATCTTGTACCTCCCATCCGTTCCAGGTCTCCGATTCTGGCCGATGTCACGCGCCCGAGTTGCAGCCCGTCCACATATATCTGCTGGCCGTCTTGCATCAGCCCCAACATCTGCGCCAGGATTTGCATGAGTTCAGCGTTTGCGCCATTTCTTCCGGATTCTTCCCGCACTATCTGTCTGATAAGGTCTTCAGGTGCTTCCAGGTTTCTGCCGTGTGTCTGGTCACCCAGCACAGCGGCGAACTCCCTATTCGGCGGGATGACCGCGCCCTGCGCCAGGCGGGGCAGCTGCACCTCGCTGATATGCCATCCGAAGGAGATAGTCTTGCCGCCGATGACTGGCACCCAGTCTGGTATATCAAAGCTCACCTTACTGAGTAAGTCGCCCAGCAAGTTGATGCCCTTGATCAAGAAATTGAGCAGGCTCTCCACAATCGTGATGATCATATTTGCAATCGCCTTGACCGCTATTCTAAGCCCTTCCTTTATCTTTTCCGTGTCGCCTTCCAGGAGCCCGGTGATAAATAGTGAGAGGCCCTCAAAAAGGTCCTGGAAGTATTTGCCAAACTCCTCCAGATTGCCCGTGATAGCAAGGATGCCCACGATGATAGATAGGATGCCTGCCACGAGCAGAGGAATCCAGGAGCCGGTCATGATGGAGATGCCCAGGCCGCCGATAAGAAGACCGGCAATCATCGTCAAAACATTCTGAAGGCTCACGCCGTTTTTCATGAGGTCCTGGAAGCCGGTTATCAAGAGTGCCACGCCGGACACCATCAGAAAGAGCCCAGCCGTTGCCGGACCAAATGCCAGGGCAATGATGCCCGCAGTCAGTGCAATTCCTTCCAGGCTGCCGATTAAGTTATCAAAGCTGATCTCCCCGTCCCACATGCGGAAGAGGTTATCAAGAGGATTGATGATGGTGATGATCCAGGCTATTTTCTCGGCTAATTTATCGAAGGCGCTCAGATCGATCTCAGGCGTGATAATGGAGTCAAAAGCCGCGCCCGGGTCTGGTGTTGCGACAGAAGAGCCGCCGGCAGACGGGTCAGACGGGTCGCTCATCACGTTGAGTTCGTCGAATCCGGCGAGATAGCGGCTGGCTTCTTTTGCCGCTTCTCCCACGCCCTCGATGCCTTCCTGTTCGGAGTTGAGCGCCTTCGCGTTTGCCAGCATCTGCTGGTAATTTTTTCCGGCAAGCTTCGCGAAGACCATGCCGATTAGGACGGAGAGCTTGGTCAATAGCGCGGCTGCTTTTTGCAGGGCGGGCATCATAAGCTCCACCAGCGGTTGGATAGCCACCTTGAGAGATGCCCCGAGGCGGCTGAAGGACCCGGTCACCCCGATATCCTTCTTGCCAATCTCCGTCAGATACTCCTTGACCTGGCGCAATCCCTTGAGAATGACGCTGAAGACGAAGACCTTCTTGACCATCGTCTTGATCCGTCTTCCAAGTTTTTCCACACCGTCTCCGAGTCCCTGTGTTTTCCCGCGGCTTTCGTCAATCTTTTGCTTGACCTCTTCCCAGCGGTCTGCGAGCCATCCGGTGCGTTCAGCAGTGCCGTCTGTTGCTCCTTCCGTTTCCGCCAGGCGGTCAGACATGTCCTGTGCTGAGCCGGTAGCAGAGTCAATCTGAGCCTCTAAGACGCGTACATCCTGTGCGGCTTTCTGATACTTTGCGCCGATTTTATCAGATGCCGCAGCCAGCCTGTCAGCCTCTGTCTGAGCTGCTTTCAGCTCCTCCTGAATGCCCGGCATCTGCTCCCGCGCGCTCAAGTAGGCTAAGGGGTCGGAAACGTTTGCGCTTTGTAGGCGCTCCAGCTCTGCCTGTAATTCCTGGACACGCTGACGCGCTCCGATAGCCGCCTCGGACGCCTTTTCCATGTCTTCGGCAATCACATCACGCTCAGCCGTCTTCTGCGTCAGTTTCTTCTGCAGAGATTCGATCTGCGTGCGGGTCTTCTTGAGACTTTTCTCGAGCTCGGAGTTGTCGAGCTCCGTCGTAAATGTAATAGAGCCGTCCATCGTGCTCCTTTCTAAAATCGGAACCCGGTTCCGGTTTTGGTGTTGTTATGTATGTCAGACCATCCAGGCGGACAGTAGCTCCTGTTCCGCGTCCGTGTAGGTCTGCTTGAGGTCTATCAGGTCCCGGTGCTCCTTGTAATAGTCCGCATCGAACTTGTCCAGCTTCTTGCCTTTGCTGCGAAGTTGCCGGATGCGTACGACCTGCGCGAAAGTGCAGTCACCTATCTCTTGGTAGAGACTCAAGAAGCTCCACCAGTGAAGATACTCCACAGACCGGATATCGTGCCCGGCAACCCTGGACACAGGTGCAACAATCAGCGGCCAGTCCTGCTGCCAGTCCATCAGCTTGGCCGGGCGGGCAGTAGAAGACGGGTCATATGTGCCGCCGGATAAAAAGGCAAGTGCCCACAGTACAGCCGTCTGCTTATCCTGGAAAGGGATCTCATCCGGCTGCTCATACAGCATCTCCAATAGGCACCATGCCCGTTCCTCTCCCGTGAGCTCCTGGTCATTTAGCATCTCCAGGATATCAAGCGCCACGCGGTAGTCAGACCGGATGTCATAGCTTTTCCCATTGATATCAGCCGTCTGCACCAGCTGCCTGGTGTCCAGTTTTATAACCTCAGTATCCGGCATTATTTTCCCTCTTTTTGTCTGTTTTCGACATTTTCAGCCGTTTCACTGTCATTTTTTGGTGGTGTATCTGCTGTACTTCTTGGTATATTTTTCCAGCTTCTGCTTCCGGAGTCCCTCTGCCTCTCTGATGCTAGAGTCCATCTGATCGACGATAGCATAGAGCAGCTGCTCAATAAGAGTCAGCCCGCCTGACAGAGCGAGCAGGCGCGCGTCCCCGAAGACATCAGCGCAGAAGCCGGCGCCGAAGAAGTCGTCCACCTCAGCCCGCATATCCTGGTCGGTTGTGCGAAGACGGGTCAGGACGTCCTCATCCGCAGACTCGTGCTGCTTTTCGATAGCTGCAAGCTTGTCCACAAGGTCGCGGAGTTTTTCGGCGTAGCCGGCGTCGGTGGGGTTGAATGTGACCGTGCGGCCGGTGTTGTTGATGTCAAAGGTCACGAGACCAGTCTCAAAGGTGATAGAGTTTGCCATGGTTGGTCCTCCGGATGTTTGTATTGGGATTGAATGAGAAGACGGGTCGGGCGCATGCCCGGCCCGCCTCTGGGTAAGGTGTAGTAGCAATGAGATAAAGGGCGCCCTTTTAAACAGGAAGGGCGGTGCTTGCGTGTCAGTCAGCGGTAAAGGTGACGACCCCATCCGCGACGGAAGCGGTTCCGGTCGTGCGTGTGCCGCCGTATGTGACCTCGATTGGCATGCCAATCGTGCCGCCGCCTTCGCCACCCAGTGAGGTGATGGAAATAGCGCAGCCGTCATAGCGCTCGGCAAAGACGGAGCCGGTGGTGCCGGCATAGGTGTGCACGATGAGGCAGTCCTGGTTGGAGAGGGCGTTGAAGTCCTGGTCCTTGATGGCCAGGTTCCAAAGCTTCACCAGGGCATTGTCGCCCGCGTCCAGCGGGGCAGGGTCGAAGGTCTGAGTGATGGTCGGACGCTTCATGGTCGTGAAGGTATTGCCTAAGACATCCTGCGCCGTCTCCTTGCCAAAATCGTATTCAGCAGAGGAATCGGAGACGCGTCTACCGATAGCCTTCCAGGTTGGCGCGGATGACGTGCCCGTGTTCAGGTAGGCGATGAGCAACTCCCTTGCAATCGTCTGCCCAGCCGGAGTGTTAAAAGTCAGATCAGCCATGGGTTGTATCCTCCTTCATGTATCTGAATGTATGTAAGTGTCACAGTAATGCTATAGACCGATGATCCGTCTTCTGCGCCCCACAGCCGTCCCTGTCCGACGGTGATGCTCTCGGGGATGGGGTCATCGCCAAAGACCGGCGCAGTCCGTGCCGCGCTCTGCTCTCTGATCCAGTCAGCAAGCTGCTCCAGCACCTCCTCACTTGTTTGGAGGGTCTCGGAGTCTGGGAAGTACGGCCATCTGAGATAGACTGCAAAAGTATCACGACAGACCAGTCTAACATTCCCCAGAACGTCACGTGTCCTGGATACCTCCTGCGTCCCAGAAGGGAAGAGCCCAGCCGAGCCGGGCACGTCGTCCGTATAGTCCACCATGATATCGGTATCAGTATCTGAGAGGGCAGGAGCCGTCTGTAGCCAAGCCTTCATCTTTTCCAGTCTGCTCATCAGCTCTGTCCTCCCTTCCTCTTGATATACTCAGTCACATTTTGTGCGATTGCTTCGCCTTCATGGTCAAGCATGGTCTCATCCCAAAAGGGACCAGCCATCGGATTGAAGTCGGTCGTGTAGTGCAAATCGTTGCCGCTTGCGCTCTTGCCGTAGTACAAGTAGCGTGCATATGGCGCGTTGACCGTGATAGAAGCGGGGGAGCTGATAAAGGTCAGCTTTCCGGATAGCGTGCCGGTCCTGTACGGCATATAGCGCATCATGCGGCGCCTGATCTCAGACGTCAGATATGCCTGCACGTCTCCGGTCTTGTCCACTCCCAGGCTCTTGATGTCAGGCATGTTGTTCACCTTGACCGATACGATCACAGTAAACCACCCGCCTCGATGTGCCTGATCTCTCCGGCAAAATAATACGGGGTGGACGTCTTGACGATGACCAGTCCGGGATACTTAGCCGGCAGGAATGTCGGCCATTCATCAGCCATAATCTCCGGACCCTCACCGGGCAGGACTCTATCCTGCGGGATGATCAGATCCGGGTCATCCGTCGGACAAATCAGCAGGAATGTGCTCGTGGCGTGCGGTGTGCCCGCGTTGTCCACGGAGTAGATGGTCTTGCTCTCGTAGTAGCACTTGACCCGTCTTCTCACAACCGTCCCATCATCCTGCCTCCGATATACGGTAAACGGCCTATCACAAAGCCGATACATACGCCCGAGTGCTGTCTGTCTTGCTTCCTTCATGTTGTTTCTTCCCCTTTCTGCTGATGCGCGCCGCGGTAGATGGCGTAGTGCCGACGGATAGCGTCGTGCACTGATTGCTCATACTCTTGCTCAATGTCTTCACGTGTTACGGTCGGGCCGGAGACGGAGACACTGCCAATTTTTAAGTTGGCATAGTCCCCGTCCAGGCCGTCAATCATAATCGCTCGCCTGTTCATCGCCTGGAGGATATCCACCAGGCATTCATCATGTGCGTCAGTATGCAAAGGGGTCAACTCTAGTCCGCGGGTGAGCCGTCTAAATTCGCCGCGCAGTACTCGCTCGGCGTAGGTCCAGTCACTTTCTTCAATCTTTAAACTTGTCACGTCAATGTATTTGCGTAAGTCATCCCATGTCATGACGGTTCACCTGCTCTCTGTGTTCGTGTTTGGTCAGTCTATAGCTGTACCCCATCCGCCCAGCGGGTCGCAATGCCAGCGCTGAGCAGACGGGTTTGGGTTGTCAGTTCAAATCCGGAACCGGGTTCCGGTTTTTCTGAGGTTTACTCGGTGTAGCTGCCCCAGATGCCGTCCTTTTTGTTGTCATGCACATCCACGACGGCCAGATGTCTGTACCCGAAGATCCAGGAGTCGCCGTTCTGGTTGGTCGCAGGATCAATCACTTTCGGCTGCACGTGCTTGTCATACTTGATGACAGCCGGTCTGTGGACAATCAGGAAGTCCAGGTTATGGCCGTCAGCCGCTTTAGCGTAGCCACCCTGCTCATCGTTCTTGAGGTCCACCTTGTCGTAGAAGCGGGTGGTAGGCACCTTGATGATCTGTGCGAAGGAGGACAGAGCCGCGCGGCTGGCGGTCGTGTCCAGGTCTTCGATCATACCAAGAACAGCCGGAGCAATGTACAGGATGCGCTCTTCCTGCGGGACGCCCACGGAGTCCATCGCAGCCACGCACTTACGGATGGCAGACAGAGCCGTCTTCCCAGTCGCGCCGCTCGCCTGCAGATTGCCGGCGGTGATATTGCCGGCGGTCGCCTTCTGAGCCAGGGCGCTGAAGGTATAAGCATCCACCTCGGGCACCACCTTCGTTCTGATAAATTCACCGCCAAGCTTCCCGAAAGCGATGCCAGCAGTTTCAACGTCGTCGGCCGCATCCACGTTAAACTTAGCGCCGCGGTCGTAATTAGCCGTGACGGTCTGATACTCCAGCGTGACATCGCCACTGCCGTAGCCGTCGTTGCGGCTGTAGTTCTTGAGTCCGGTGAGGGTCATCTTCGGGATGAGTAATTCGCCGGCATTTGCCCCAGCCTTGACCTCTTCAGGGGAGCCGTTCAGCACGCTCGTCAGAGCGGCAGCTTCGTAAGCCTCGTCTAAAACAGGCACCATTGCCTTTGCGAGTTCAATCGAGTTCATTTTCTTTCCTTTCCCCCGTATGGGAGTGTGTTATTTTTTGTCTTTGTTCTTCAGTCCGGCTGCTGCGCGTAACTGCGCGGCGAAATCCGGCTGCCCGTTCAGCCCGGCGCCGTTGCCGGCACCAGCCCCGAACCGGGGAGGGGTAGAGTCCACGAAGAGATAGCTTTCTTTCTTCTTCAGGTCTTCAATGGCGGTGGTCAGGGCTTTTTCTGTGTCCTTCTCATTTTTTAACCCTTCCAAATCGAGCAGGGCGGAGATGGCTTTCGTGCTTCTGCCGCCGGCTGCGGTGATGGCTTTATCCACGGACGCCGTGAAATGGGCATCCGCCAGGTCACGCTCGGCCTGGGCCTTGGTGTCTGCCAGCTGCTGCTGGAGCTTTGTGATCTCGGCGGAGTAGTCGTCCGGGGTCTTGTCCTTCCACGCTGCGATGGTGGATTCAGCTTGCGCCAGACGGGTCTTGATGGAGTCGTAGTCCTCATACTTAGAGCGCTCCGCCTGAATGTCCCTGCCATTTTCTGCCATAATGGCGTCAATAGCTTCGCTGCTGAGTCCGTCAAAGTTCTTAAGAAAATCTCTCTTCATGGTGTCGGTTTCCTTCCTACGCGGTGATGACGGGTCGCGGGCCCGGTGGTTGGTTTCCGGTTTCGGTTTAACGCCCCGGCGGCGTGTATGTACACAGATGGGCTCCCTTCTAAACGAGGGGAACCGTTGTCTGGTCTCATGCTTATAATATGAGAGAATGCCCGGCGCAAATATGGAAGCACCGGAACCGGGTTCCGATTTTGTGACATAAGAAAAACGGCCCCGCCTGGGAGCCGTCTTCTTCATCTGTTCCCTGTTCACTTGTTTGCGTTCACATGGCTTACACTGTTCCCGCTGAGTCAGCTTGTTCCCGGTCTGCCGTTCCTTCTTCCGATCCTTCCAGCTTCCGGCTCGGGATTTTTGGTGCAATAATATGGATAGGAGAGTAGTAACCCGGATACTTTTTAGACGGGATCTCAAAGTCGAAAAAGTCCGCATGCGGATACGCCACCCAGAGAGAGCAGCAGTAGCAATCAGACGGCTGTCCGGCCAGAACCCACTCCTGGACAGTCTTGTAAAACGGCTTACCCTCAATCTGCGGAACCTCATCACCGGGGCGCTTTGGCTCGTACTGACGGATGTTGAGATTGGAGACCATCAGGCAAGGGATTTCCCGCGCCGCGCCGGCCGTAGTATCGAAAGTCATCGTCCAGAGCCGTCTGCAAAAGTAGCCCCGCTTGGTGTAAGCCGCTGCTCGCATCGTGTGACCCAACAGCAAGAAGTCGATGCCGTGCTCAGTAAAGTCCTTCATGATCTGGCGGGCAATGGAGAAGGGTGGATTGCTAAAAACGATCGCGCGGGGCGTGGCTGCAATCTCATCCAAGTGATAGCGATAGTCATCGGCGCTCGCATGCACATCATAGCCACGCTCACGCAAAACGCACACGAAGGATGAGTCCTCAGTGTCGAAAGGGCAAAAGACCGGCCGCCAGTCCAGCAAATCGTGAAACGCGTCCACCAGTGCCACGACATCGCTCCTGCGCGTATAATACTCGTCCGACGGCGTCAGCCGGCTTCTATCCAGCAGCGTCCTCTCGCTGTATGTTCTCGTGTCTGCGTATCTTCTTTCTTTCATGTCTGCATCCTCGTAGATTTCAGATGCAGTCAGTATATCACAGTCCGTCAATGTTTTATACCTCCAGTCTGCCATCCGGCACCCAGACGCGCTCCAGCTGCGGCGTGAGATGAGCCGCGCGGGCGAAGCGTCGATATTCTGCCCGCATGGTGGTCAGACGGCTCTTGCACTGTGACAGGCCCTCTGTGTCGCCGGAGTTTTGGCAGGTCAGCCCTTTCCGGTACTGTTTGCGCATCTGTCTCTCTAGCCGGCGCAGCTCCTGTGTCGCCTCGTATTGCGTGTACGTCTTGCCGTCCACTTCGACCCCGCGCTCGTTGTCAGTCCTCATCTTTTCCAGCTCCTCAGCGGTGTACTGCGTGGGCGTCCCGTACAGCACCGGGAAGGCCACATGACCGCAGTTGAGCGTGCTGATCCGTCTTCTCAGGCCCGCGTTTATCAGGTCATACGTCTCCCGCTTGAACTGCCGGCCCTGATAGGGTTCATGGTCCGGCGCGCTTGCTGCGTGCGCCGTGATCTCCATTCCATCCAATCCCAGCTCATCACCCATCACCTTATTGATTTCAGCTTGTGCGCTTCCCAGTGATGACAGCAGCGCCCGGCGGACGGCTACATCCACCGTCGTCCGTCTGCCGCTTTCATAGTCCACCACCTTGACGCCTTCTCTCCATAAGTTCCGGCTCTCATCCTGCACCGCCTTCAGCCATGACTCTGCTCCGGATATGGAGAGTGTCCATACCCTATCACATCCATCAAGGTACACCTGCCTGAGCGGCTGCCATAATCCGTTGCGGTCAATCAGCCCAAGCGTCTTGGTAACGTCCTTCATACTTCCTTCCGTCAGCGTCACCGCTGCCTGGATGATCCGTCTGATATCACCGCCCACCCGCTCTATTTTCCCAGAGTCTATCCCGTAGCTCGTGAGTCTCTCAACATCTGCCGCCCAGCTCACATCCAACCAGCGCCTGGTGAGTGACCCGGCTTCCACGGCTGCTGCGCCCAGCTTCTTCTGCAGCTCTTTCTCAATCTCAGGCAGGGTCACGCCCAACTGTTGCAGGCGCCACACCTGATAGGCAGCCTCTCCTGTGAGCCTTCCGGCTTTCGTCCAGCCTTTCACCAGCTGCTCGATAATATACTCGACGGCCGGACAGGTCAACTGTTCAGCCGCCGTGTTGAGTTCGTCTATCTGTTCAGGAGTCAGCATAGGTCACTCCTTTCCCGGTTTTTGTCTGTTTCCGGTCTGTTTTGTCGCCTGTGTTGCTCATGCATCACTCTGCATCCAAGTCGGAGATGGTCGGCATGTACTTCTCCCGGATTCTCTGCCGGTCGGCGGGTGTATCAGACGGGTCGCCAAAGTGCCAGCCCAGGAGATACTCAGGAGCCAGGAGCCCGCGGGCGTGCAGGTCGAGCAGTGCGTTCCACTCTTTGTCTTCGTCGTAAAGGACGCCGTTGCCGAAGTCGATGCTGATGCTGTCCGGGATAATCTCGGACGGAGTGCCCGGGATATGATACAGACGGCCCAGCGTGAGACAGACCCCCACTAAATCAAGCAGCAGTGATGTCCAGGCGTCCTGCAGCGCGCGCAATGTCAGGGCGTACCCACCCTTGCTGTCGAGGATCTCTGTCGCCGTCCGCTCGGCGGCGTCCACGTCGTACAGCAGGCCCCTCTGTAGCTCGCAGATGGACTCCACGTTGCGCAGATACTCCCGCTTGCGTTCGTGATATGGCTGGTAGCGGATTTCAGGAGAGAAGACCGTGATGCCGCCCTCATCCGGGTCACTGTCCAAACGCACGAAGAGGTCATCCCTCAGCTCCTTCACGCGGCCCGTGCCGACATCGCGCGTGCGCAGGACATCATCCGGGGCGAAGACGCGCTTTCTGCTGAGGTCAAACTCTTGACTGATGAGGCGCTCGTTGTGGTTGATCTGGTGGATAAGTCCCACCGCCGGCGCAAAGACAGAGCATCCGTCTTCTCCGCCATCCACGCAGTTCTCTTCCGGGACCCGCATCCATCCCATCAGTAGCCCGCCGACAGGCTCCGGGAAGATGTACTCGTCCGGGATATCCTCATACTGTGAGAGAGTGCGGAGCGGCACCCGTCTTCCCAGCTGTCCCTCCACCCTGGACTGATACAACTTGGTAACGATCCGGAGCCTTCCCCGCGTGTCCACTGTCCGGCGTTCAGTTAAGGTGTAATACCACGACCCAACAGAAGAGCGGGAGATGGTGCCAACATCCGACGGCCTGCCGTTCACGTCCCTGCCGAAGACCATAAATCTATCCCGCCGAATCGGCGTGAAAGAGTATCCGTCTTCTACCACGTCCACCTTGACCAAGACTTCGCCGCCAATCATACAGGTCTGCATGATTTTTCTGGAAAGGGCCTGGATATTATCGAGGACCTTTTGGACAGACGGATCAGCTGCCGTGGTGGAATACTCAGCAAAAACGGCATCCGTCAAACGCTTGACGATTGTTACCGGCAGGCGCTGTGACGGGTCTTCATCGGCCGTCGGCTCCGTCTGATAATAGAGCCTGAACCATTCGTCGATAGCCTTGCGCATCTCTGCGCTCGTGAGCTCATCCGCTCCGAATGCTTCCAGCAGGTCAGCTCTGTAAGTATTGTATGCCATGAGGTCAGCCCTCCTTCTCTTCTTCTAAAATCGGAACCCGGTTCCGGTTTTTGTCATTGTTCACGGTCTCAAAATCGGAACCCGGTTCCGGTTTTTGCTTCATGCCGTTGATGTATATCGATGTCCGCTGCTGATATCTCAGAGCCGTCTGCAGCCCGCTGGCATACGCCCGCTCTTCCTCAAGCTCTGCGGACAGCTTCCGGATTTCTTCTTCTGCCCGTTCCAGGTCCCGGAGCAGGGAGTCTTTAAGACGGGTGGGGAGGTAGTCTTCGTAGAGCTTTCTCTTTAGCTTCTTGATCATCTGTGCGGTGTCCTTTCTTTTTCTTCTTCTGCAGCCCGTAGCCCTAACCCGTCCGCGTATGCCCTAAAGGGGGGAGAGTATCGCGCCAGGATCGTGGATACGAAGTAGCGGGTGTCATCCATGGAGTGGTCATGCTCCTTGATGACGGTATCCCGTGAGACGGCTTTATCATCCCACATGTACAGACCGAACTCCCTGATACAATCCCGGCAGCGGTCTGATATATAGAGAAAGCCACCTTTTAAAGCAGCGGACGTGAGCGCGATGCCGGGGAGCACTGCGTTCTTCGCCTTCCGAACCGAGTAGCGGCCAGACCGGCGCGCCGTCGTGATGAACTCCGCTGCAGCCGGGTCGATAACCACCGCCCGGATGTTGTATCCGTCTGCCAGCCTGTCCAGTTCCTGGAGATACTCTTGCGGCGTCTTTTCTTGCCCTGTGTCCCGGCCGGAGTGGTAGTACTCCTTGATACGGGTCGCCGTGCCGGAAGACGGGTCAAGCTCCCACAGTCCCATGCTGGTCGGGTTGTGCGTGCCGTAGTCACATGAAATGTAATACTCATATCGGCTGCGGTCTGCGGCGGGGCGCTCTTTTGCCTGTACCACGTGCCGCGTTGCGTCGAAGCATCGATACACAAGCCCATCAGCCTGCACCCACTCGCCTAAGATGTACCGTCGATACGGGGCGCCGCTGCCGCGGTAGTAGTCCTCGTAGCGCTTCTTGATCTTGTCGCTGAGCGCCAGATTGTCCTGCATAGTAAAGTGGAGATAGAGTAGATTCTTCTGGCCCGACTTCTGAATCCACTCCTTGTAAAAGTAGTGCTCCGGGCTCGCGGGGTTGCAGCTGAACCATAACTTAGAGCCGGAGACGCTGCAGCGGAAGACGACCTGATCCACGAAGCTCTGCGGCATCAGGGCAACTTCATCCAAAAAGGCGCCGGCCAGAGTCAGACCCTGGGCAGACTTGAAAGACCTTTCATCGTGACCGCCGAAGATGTAGAAAACGCCCGTCCTGCCGTCCTTCTCTATTATCACCCGATGCCCGGTGATGGTGATGGTGTACTCCGGCGGGAGCCAGTCTGCCAGGTTGTGCACGATGTTTCTTTCCGCTGACGTGACAGAATAGCCGCAGATGGCAAAGGACTGCCGGTCGAAGGTCTCCAGCGCCCATATGATAAAGCCCACCGTCTCGCAGGTGGTCTTGCCTGATCTAATCGCCCCACTGCAGATGATGCCATCCTTATCCTTCAGGCCGTCCATCTTCCACCAGCTTAGAGCCAGGAGCTGCCTGGTGGAGAAGTCGCTATACTCCATCAGGATCCGTCTTCCTTTCTCTTCGTGCCTTCATCGGCTCCTTCCTCTTCATCCGCCGGGGCGGGGGCGGTGATTGTGGATAGCTCAGGGATTGAAGACGGATCAAGAAGCGCCGCGCTCTTGCTGATGGCGTCCGCCAGGTTGTTGGTCGCCTCGGTCATGGTGTCAGCCGCCGGCGTATCCGTCTGCCCGAGCCATTGCTTACCCAGCCAGATGGCCATGGTTGCGTTGTGCTCTGCCAATTTAAACTGATACCGACGCAGGGAGATTTTCCCGACGCCGCTCTTCTTTTTATATGTCTCCGCAAATCCGGTCTTATAGGTACGCTTGCACCATCTTTCAACCGTGTCCTCCGAACAGTCGAAGAAGCCGGATATCTCTGCCAGGGTGCATTGGAGCCCGCAGAGCTTCTCGAACTGCGCTGAATCGATTTCCTTTCGTGGTCGTGGCATGTGTCCTCCTTCCTTAGATCAGAGAGCGGATGATGTCCCTCTCTCTATCTGATAGAGTCCAGACGTGCTCGAGCTTTCGCTCTGCTTCCTTCTTCTCGGCTGCCTTTCGCTCTGCTTCCTTCTTCTCGGCTGCCTTTCGCTCTGCTTCCTTCTTCTCGGCTGCCTTTCGCTCCGAGATTAAGTAGCCATTGCCGTAGATTTGTGATTCTGTTCCCTGCTGACTGTCTAGCTTCGTTATCTTTGCGGTGGATTCTCTTCCCGCCGCAAAGTAGACGCCGTACTTACTCAACTGACCGAGCATCGATGCCGTCACCAACTCAGGCGGATAAGAGTAGCCGGGGAGCTTCTTGCCTGCCGTGTTAACTTCATCAGCAGCATGCACGGCCGCATACAAATCCGGGGCCGTCCGGAAGCGCAGGTCCTCCATGTTAGTGAGGAAGGATGTGCTGACCTTCGCACCATTCTCGTATGTAACTGACACGCTACAAGCAATCGCACAAGCAGAAGAAGAAGAAGAAGAGAAGAGCAGCAGCGCAGGAGCGAAGAGGAAGAAGCGGATGCCCTTATCGTTATAGAACTGGATTATTTCCGCCAAGATGGAGAAGGGCGGATTATCGACGACGATATCCGTCTCCGCGTACTGCTCATGCTGATAGTCACCGCCGGGGTAAAAGGGGCGCCGGAAGTTCTGCCGGTCCAGCTTGTACTCCTTGACCACCCAGTCGGCTACTGCGTCGTAGATGTTGTCCGGGGTGTAGCAGTCATCAGTAGTCTTCTTCGCCTCGAACTTGTCCAAGAACTCGTTATAGTCCTTGTTGCCTTCTTCTCGTGCCGCTCCGTCTTTCTGGCTGCGGTCAAACCAGGAGGCGGCTTCTTCACCGTCCGGAAAGTCGAAACCCAGACGGGTCATATCGATGTCTGAGATGTCGCCCAGCTCCAGCGTCAGGAGCTCCGCATCCCAGTCGGACAGTTCCGCGGTGCGGTTATGAGCCAGGGCGTAAGCCTTCCGCTGTGAGTCGGAGAGGTGATCCAGACGGATACACGGCACCTCTGTCATGCCCAGCTTCTTCGCCGCAAGCAGGCGGCCGTGACCTTCCACGATGAGGTTCCGGTCTCCCCAGACGCCTATCGGGTCGGCGAATCCGAACTCCTGGATGCTGGCGGCAATCGCGTCCACGTCGTCGGCGGCGTGCCGGCGCGCGTTCTTCTCGTAAGGTGTCAGGCTGCTGATGGGCAGCGTTTGGATTTCGTGAACGAGTTCCATATGGTCCCCCTTTAGCTTGTATATCTTATAATATGGGATTCCAGTGCACGCAAAAACCAGCCCGGCCGGCGTTCCCGGTGGAGCTGGTTGCATACGTGGTCTGTGGTTTGCCTGTGGTCTGTGTGACCTGCTAAACGCGTGCGGTGGTGTTGGGCTTGTGGCGCAATCCCCATGCTGCTGACCGCTTTAACAGGTCGGACAGTCTGCGTACGAGAAGTTGGCTAAGTGCGTGCATCTATATAGTAATATATATAGTATATATATTATATATAGACGCAATCAGCCAACTTTATTAAATTTGCACAGGTTATGAGCGATTTTAACAAGTTGGCTGTTTATCCCCATATAATATATAAACGCAATCAGCCAACTTGGGAACTATTACCAGTTCCGGCAGACGCCCGGGTTAATCGCCGACGTACTCGATGGTGTACTCCTGATAGATGCGGCAGTGCATGTGCGCGCTCACCAGGTCTGACAGTATCTTACTGTACTCCCTGCTCTCGCAACGCTCCTGAAGAGTGCGGCTGCGCTTGCGCTCTGCCTCGCACCGTGCCGCGGCTTGCGCGCAGAGAGCGTCGTACACCGCCTGCTCAGCCATTGTGAGCGGTCTGCGCTGCACCTTGTCCACGTAGAGGAGTTCCTCCTCGAAGTCGATCAGTCCACGAGCCGCCAGCATGTCCAGGCATGACCTGCCCAGACGCACGGCCGCCAGTTGCTCGTCGCTGCCGTACCTGTAGTCCATTGCATCAGCAATGATCCGGCTGATACCACCCGTATACCGCCCGTGTTCCTTCATATACTTGAGGATAGCTGCCTCGATTTTGTACGATTCCCCGCGCTTTCTTCTTCCGTCATCGTCCGGCTTCATCTCATCGTATATCCGCACGATGCGGTAGCAGCGTCCTTCCTGGACGAACTCGCAGCACCGCGCAAGCTGCTTGAGCTGAGCGACCTTACTCTGACCGCTCCTGATCTCGACGCCGAGCGTCCGGCAGAGTGCCCGATAGTCTTTAAGTGTCTGCCCCTCATGCAGCGCCATCCGCACGAGGTCGATAGTGATTTCCAGATCTTTCATGGTGACATGCCCCTTTCTTTGGTGTCACCTTTAATATGGTATATCACTTCCCCTGAATATAGCCACAAAGGCGGACCCGTCTTCTACGACAGGCCCGCCCCTAGTCCTTTCCTCTTTCCTTGGCCGTACACTTCCCAGAACTCAGCTCAGATCACTTCAAAACCGGAACCGGGTTCCGGTTTTTTCTCTGGTCTTTCTTTTTCTTCATCACTGTCCGAACGCTTTCCTCGTAGAAGATGAGGGAATCCAGCTCGATTTCCCGCTCATCACGGGACGGCACCGTATCCGTCTTCAGCGTCCAGTACCGTCCCGGCTCATGGCCTGCAGCTAACTCGATTGCAATCAGCTCCTCCAGCCGCCACGGCACCCGGAGTTTATTCCGCCGGCAGATGTTACTAGCGCTCCCGTGCGTCACCTTCGCAACCCACTTCGGCCCCTTGCGCGCCAGCAGCTCATCCAGCTCCTCACTGTTTATCAGGTCATACAAGTACTCTACGCGTCTCATGAGCTTTCCTCCTTTCCCTCTTTCCATCCGCCTGGGATGGGCTCTGTCGGCCCCGTCCAGGTGTACAGCGTGGCGGGCGGCAAATCTGCAAGCCTCTCCAAGATCATCAGCTCATCCAGACCCCACTCGATCTCGCCCCGGCGGCGCTTCTCCAGTTGGCCGAGGCTGAGGCGGAAGTAGCGGTGCGCTGCCCATTGTCCCAACGTGCCGAAGACGCTCTCGACATCAGCGAGAGCCTTTGCAACCGCTTCCTTTTTTACCTTATACAGTGTCTGCTTCCTGTTCACTTCTTTCCTTCCTCCTTTGCTACTAAGTTGTCGGACGTCATCGGTGTCCATCTGACGCGGACACCCGGCTCATCCCCGTATCGCTTGATGATCATCAATGCAGCAATCTGCGAATCGTCCGCCCAGGCGCGCCCGTTTAAAGCGTCCAGGATGCCTTTCGCCAAATTATCCACATCCGGCTTCTTCGTGTGCTCCGCGTGCTGGCGCTGCGCCTTGGTCATGCTTTTGGGGCGGGGCATCATGCACCGGATATCGACGACCACCGGGACGCCGGCGGGGATGGGCTCATCTCCTGGGAGCGCTTGCTCGTAGCACTCCACAACGTGTCTCTCATAGTCATGCGTCCTTCTGGGCGTGTATGCGTGTCCTGTCTTGGTCACGCGCGGGCGTCCCTTCGGCACCGGCGTGCCCGGGACGGTGAATGCTTTTTCGTATCTGATTTCGTGCATTTCAGCACCTCCTTTACTGTATCACTTCATAATTAATATGGGTTTTTCATCCAACTGAAATATGAACATGGGAGAGCAAGCACACAGATTCAAAACCGGAACCGGGTTCCGGTTTTTCTTTTTCCGAACTGGTATCAAAATCGGAACCGGGTTCCGGTTTTTGCTTCTGGAGAAGCCTCTTCTTCGTGCCGGGCGTTCTCCCATATTAATGATGCAGGAACAAACATACCTGCAAGAAAGGATATGCAAAACAATGGCGAAGAAGACGACAGAACAAAAGGCAAAAGAAGCAGCGAAGAAATTGCTGCGGGCTTACTTAGACAGAACCTACCGAGAAGCGATCGCGCGTCAGCCGGACAAAGAGGAAGAGATGCTGAAGGCTCTCAAGCGTGACAAGCGGAAGCCGGATCCACGCATTGAGGCGGTGAAGACTTACACGGATGCGAGCGATTACGCTGAGACATTACTCTTCGGAGAGCGGTCTGATGAGCAGAAGGCGCTTGACGCACAGGAGACGGCGGAGTTGTTGGATCAAGACGGTCATGCTGGCGTCCTGGCAGGCACGATGGTCGGGGGTTGTGAGACCTCTCAAAGCAAGGACGGACAGACTGTCAGACAAGTGCTCACGCTTGACGGACGGCTCATCACAGCAGTTGGCTACATCAGTCACTACGAGCAAGACGTGCCGGTAGTGTTATATGGAGAGTATGCCGGCGAAGAAGACGGATGCATCTACACAGTCAGGGCATCCAAAATGCGGACAACTGACCGCCAGGCGGTGCGCGACCTGGTCGAGCATGTTGGCAGAAAGATGGAGCTGACCACGCTCGATGCTGTCGCCGTTGCTCACGTGCTGCGCGCGGGTCTGGATTGGTACTACTCGCAGCCGTCAGGAGAGCACCCGCGGTATGAGGCCCTCGCAGAAGCGGCACGGATCATGCAGGAAATCGCCGAAGTGCTGGACAGCAAGCTCTTGACCGTCATGCAGCAAGAGGCGCTCTGGCAGAAACTCGGTCGGCATTTTTCCGACCGGGAAATCGAGACCTTGGTTGCTGCCGACCTCGGATATGACGACCTGGCACGGGCTCCATACTCAGAGGACATCATCCGCTGCGTCTCGCTTGGTCATCTGGACTCCTTCGCCGCAGAGCTCGGCGAAAAAGCTGACTCCTGGGCGCGAATCATCGGTCACATCACCGGCGCCGTCCTCCGGTCACACGCATCTGGCAGCACGTGGATTAGCTACGATGATGCAGCTGCGGCAGCCCAAAAGACGCTCCTCCAGGATGCCGCTTTCGCAGGTGACGGGCCTGACTATGACCCTGAGCCGCGTATCTACTGGAGTCTTGATAACATCAAGAGCCTCTGCATACATGCTGGCGGTGGGTGTCTGGTTGTGCGCGATGAGATAGACGGACGCGAGACGGTGCCGCACATCATGCTGTCGAGTGACCTATACGACGAGCAACTCATCGCATCAAAGG
>Ga0326511_10000566_pt1 | contig 32443 bp, 51 predicted proteins | sample 0_2496_0518_D_FD_203701 | JGI IMG/M metagenome (GOLD analysis project Ga0326511, IMG submission 203701) | Bovine rumen microbial communities from UC Davis, California, United States - 0_2496_0518 | ecosystem: Host-associated > Mammals > Digestive system > Stomach > Rumen | place: USA...
AGGGCGAGCCGATAGCGGAAAGCTTAGTAAGAGCGCGAGAACGGCAATATTAAGCGCTTTCTGCGACGAAATAGAGAGAGCAGGCTATAAAGCGGGTATATACGCGTCGGAGTATTGGCTTAATTCCTTACTTGACGTTAATAAGCTTAGTAAGTATTACTTATGGGTAGCTAAGTACTCCACTAATAAGCCTAACGTGCCGTTTAATGCTTGGCAATACACAAGTACGGGCAGAGTAGACGGAGTTATAGGAAATGTAGATATATCAGACTTTAATAACGTTGTAACTACCGCTCCAACCGCAGCAAACACAGAAGAGCCGAAAAAAAGCGACGAGGAAATAGCCGACGAAGTAATAGCGGGCAAGTGGGGTAACGGATCACTTAGAAAGAAAGCCTTAGACGCTGCGGGCTACAATTTTTACAAAATACAAGACATAGTAAACGCTAAGCTTAAGGCTAAAGACGATATAGCTATATATCATACCGTAAAGAGGGGCGAAACATTGGGAGCAATAGCCCGTAAGTATAATACTACGGTAAATAGACTAGTGGAGCTTAATAACATCAAAAACCCTAACTTAATCTATGCAGGATCTAAACTGAGGGTAAAGTAAAAGGGGGTAAATATGCCGTATAGTTTAAGGACAAAATTAAAGCATTTAGCATATGAGAGAGATATAACCGTTAAAGAGTGCGAGAGATTGATAAAGGCGCTTGATTTATTAGACGCGTTTGAGGAGATGAACATACAAAAGATAAGAGAAATATTTGATAAGCACATAGGAAAGGAGTAAAACAAAATGAAAATGACTAATAAAATATATGATATTCTTAAATTTGTAGCATTGGCGGTTATGCCTGCTTTGGCAACATTAGTATTAACACTTGGCGGTATATGGAATATACCACACGCCGAGGCTATAGCGGCTACTATAACGGCTATAGATACCTTTTTAGGCGCTATACTTGGTATAAGCTCCAAAGAATACGCTAAAGAGCAGGAAGAGTAAGGCAGAAAGTGAGGGTAAGGAATGAGTGATTTAATCAGCAGACAACAGGCGATTGATGCGGTCAAGAAGCTATCGCTTGGAGAACCAAATGCAACGAGGCTTGCAATGCGAATAGGGTATTATCTGGAACGCTTGACATCTGTACAGCCAGAAATCATACGGTGCCGCAATTGTAAGTTTGCAAGCGGCGACAGTAGGATTTGTATGAAGTTTGGTCATAGCCCGATTGGCGAACTTGATTTTTGTGCATGGGCAGAAAGGAGAACCGATGAGTGATTGCATCAGCAGAGAAGCGGCGCTTGGCTTAAGCTCCAAAGAGTACGCTAAACAGAACGGGGGCGAGTAAGTGGACGAGGTAGTAATAAACTTAGACCATGAGGCAATAGAAAAGCTAGCGGACGAGTTAAGAACCTATTTTAGAAAGAACCACGTAAAGAAAATAAGGGGGGTTTAGTATGGACAAAGAGCTAATAACGTGGGGAGATATATACGACGATTTTATATTACATTTTCCCGACGTGGAAAGCGTGGACTATAGACCGTATTTGCCTAGTATTATATATATATGGCTAAAGAACGGGCGTGAAATAACATACAATTATAAAACTAAAAGAAAAAGGGACGAAAAGCGCGGAACTTGGGAAAGGTGGTTTAATGTATAAAAGTTGCTCAAAATGTGGACGTATACATAGATATGATTATAAATGCGACGCTATAAAGAGGGTATACCCAAAGACAGACGAAACAAAACTAAGAAGTACTTACGCGTGGACGCTTAAGGCAAAGCAGATAAAAAACGACGCTATGGGGCTATGCGAGGTTTGTAAGTTTCAAGGTAAGATAACATATAAAGGCTTGGAAGTTCACCACATCACTAAATTAAAAGACAATCCCGACGGATTACTAGACGATAATAATTTAATATGTTTATGCAGCGAACATCATAAGCAGGCAGACAACGGCGAGATAGACGCGGAGTTTTTAAGAGCGTTAGTTAAAGTTAGGCAGGGCTAGCCGAAGAAAGGGGCAGAAAATGAAAGATATAGACGAGGCTATACTTAACATGGAGCTAGCAGCTAGAGAGCAGCATAGGCGAGCTATAGCGGATATAGAAGAAAGCAGGCTAGCGAGTGCGACAGAGAGCTATAAACGTTCGTGCATGATCGGGGCGGAGATAGCAAAGAAAAAAGCAAAGGATTGCACACAAATAGCGGAGTGGCTAAAAGAACTAAAAGAACTAAGAAAGAAACAAAGGGGGTTATAATATGCTAAACTTCTTAATGGGTTTAAGTTTGGGAGCAATAATAGGCTTTATAATCTGCGCTTTAATCTGCGCGGGTGAAGATAAATAAAACATAAAGAGCTAGACTATAACGCTATAGTGGCGTTTATATTAGTCATACTATGCAGCTTAAGCACGAGTATATTTTAAGTTTAACCACGTAAACGGGGTATTAACCTAGACTAGCAGATACCCCCGAGGGGTAGGGGGCTAAAGTTGAGGGAAAGACCAAGACCACACGCCCCCCTTAATATACGATAGGGGCTAAAATTAAGCTTTTTTTGGATATACTTGATAAAATATACCTAAAACGATTTAAAACGCCTTAAAACGGCTTATAACCGCCTTAGAATTGAGAGAGGCGACGCAGAGGGGGCAATATATGAGCAATAATAGTAAATCATTAAACGATAAGGCTAACGAGATCCTTAAGTTAGCAGAAAAGAACGGAGTACAAACTAATTTTTTCTTTACTACCACTTTCCAAAGGTATTTAGTACAGATAAAAATATTAGAGGACTTAGAGCAGGAGATAAACGACGCAGGAGCGACAGTTACCAAAGAATACGTTAAGGGACGCGGTAATATATATACTAACCCTGCTATTAACGCGTACAATAATACTACCAATAGCGCTAATAAGACGGTTAGCACTCTGTTAAAGATAGTTCAAGGATTTAAAGCAGAGGATAAGGCTAAAGAAGTAGATCCCTTACTTGAGATTATAAACGGGGGCGGTATGAGTGACTAATACTAAAGCTTACGAGTATTGTAAAAAAAGCGTAAGGGCAAAAACTACGCCGAAGTACGTTAAAAAGACCATGCGGGGATTTATGAGGATTTCCGAGGGTAAAGACAAACGCTATATGATTAGTCAAAGTAAGTATAAACAGATTGAGGGCGTTTTAAAGCTGCTTATCATGCCGAAAGGCTTAAAGGCGGGGCAAACTCTTTACGAATGTACAACGGGCTACCAATGGTTAATATATACGGCGGTACTTTGTACCGTGTACAGAGATAACCCCGAACGCAGGCGCTACGAAACTTGCATACTTGAAATATGCCGAAAAAATTTTAAAACGTATACAGTTGGTACGCTCTTTATAATTCTATTTATAACAGAGCCTAACTTTTCGGAGTTTTATAGCGTAGCGCCCGACGGTAAGTTATCAAGGGAAATAAAAGAGGCGATAACCAAGACTATAAAGAGTAGTCCACTTATCTATGAGTACAAGGGCGTAAAGCGTTTTAAGCTGCTCCGCGACTATATAGAGTTTATAGCCCGCGAAAGCAAATACACGCCGCTAAACTATTCTAATAGTAATATGGACGGTAAGTTACCTAACGTATATTGCGCCGACGAAGTGGGGGCGCTACCTAATACTTACGCTATAGAGGCAATGCAGAGCGGACAGTTAAATATATTAAATAAGCTAGGCTTTATTATTTCCACTAAGTACCCGACTATAGACAACCCGATAGAAGAGTACGACGCTTACGCCAAGAAAGTATTAGACGGGCTAGTACATGATGATACTATATTTAGTTTGCTTTACGTTCCCGACGATCCGAAAGCATGGGAAAGCGACGACCTAGTATTAAAGCAGGCTAACCCCGTAGCTTTGGAAGTTCCCGAGATATGGGAAGATCTACTTAAGAAACGGGCTAAAGCTATCGCTATGGAAAGCGCCCGCGAGAATTTCGTAACTAAACATTGTAATATCATATACCAAGGTGCAGGCACGGAAACATATATAGACGTTAAAGACGTCCAAAAGTGTAAAGTAAATAAAATAGATTGGAGCGGCAGGGTTGTTTATTTGGGCGTGGATCTATCCGAAAGTAACGATAATACTAGCGTGGCTATGGTAAGCGTAGACGAGGACGAAAACATAATAGCCGAGGTTGTGGCTTTCATACCCGAGGGGCGTATAGACGAAAAAAACGCGTTTGAAAAAATCGACTATAGGGAGTTTGTAAAGAAAGAGCAAGCTATAGCCTGCGGCGACAAGGTTATAGACTACGCCGTAGTAGAGGACTATATACTAAAACTAGAAGAACGCTACGGGGTACAAGTGCAGGCGATAGGCTACGACAGATACAACGCTTTGAGTACGGCACAGAAACTAGAACGGGCGGGCTACAACACTATTGAGATACGGCAGCATAGTAGCGTATTACACCCACCGACTAAACGACTTAAAGAAAAGATATTAGCGGGAGAGTTCCAATATACAGAGAATAAGCTATTAGAAATAAACTTTCAAAATGCCCGTTGTACTTACGATACTAATAAAAACTTATATGTGAATAAGAAGAAGTCTAAAGGTAAGGTAGATATGGTAGTAGCCTTAATAAACGCTACTTACTTACTTGAGCAGGATTATTTCTTAAATCAAATGGATTTTACTATTCAAGTGTTATAAGGAAAAAATATAGGAATTTTTAAAGGGTACAATATGGTATTATAACAGCATAAACACTTTTTCATTTTTCATGTGTTCCCCTTAGAAAAACCATACTTTATAATTCATTCTTCATTAATTGACAGAAAACACCATCAACGCAACTACACCGAAGAGGACGACTAAGTATTAGCTTAGCCGCCCTCTTTTGGTTTATAGAAAAAATATAGGAATTTTAAGCGGTTGTTTTATGATATGTTAATTGAGTATAAGGGGGTTAACCTATGAGCATTAAAGATTTTTTTAAAAGACGCGATAAAGAGCGCGGCATAGAGGTAGACGCTAGCACGGTTGACGACGTACTATTAAAGGCTATCATAAACGGCGAGGCTATCAAGCGCGAGGACGCTTTAACGCTACCCGCGGTAAGTGGGGCGGTAGACTTTATTAGCTCAACTATAGCTAGTATGCCCGTGAAACTTTACAAGTATAAAAAGGGCAGAGTAGAAGAGCAGGACGGCGACAGACGCGTAACTATGCTTAACGTTGATACGGGCGATACCCTAGACGGCTACCAACTTAAAAAGGCGTTGGTTGAGGACTACTTACTAGGTAAAGGCGGTTATTGCTATATTGAACGTGAACGTAACGACGTAGTAGCGCTTAAGTACATACCCGACGACTTTATAAGTATCTATAGAGATCCTAACCCGCTTGAAAAGTGGTATACCATTTTTTGTTATGATAGAGAGTTTCAACCACACGAGTTTATTAAGCTCTTAAGGAATACTAAAGACGGAGCTAGCGGCGTCGGGCTTTGCGTGGAAGTTAGCAAGGCGTTAGAAACCGCTTATAATATGCTTAAGTATCAGCTTATGCTAGTTAAATCGGGCGGCAATAAAAAGGGCTTTATCAAGTCCACTAGAAAGTTAGGACAAGAGGAAATAGACTTACTCAAAGCGGCATGGCAAAACTTATACGCTAACGACCAAAGTAACGTAGTAGTCTTAAATAATGGCTTAGAGTTCCAAGAGGCTAGTAATACGTCCGTAGAAATGCAGCTAAACGAAAGCAAAAAGACGCTCCAAGACGAAATAAACAATATATTTCATATAAGCGGCGATTACTACGAAACATTTAAGACGGCTATATATCCTATCGTAAAAGCGTTTGAAACGGCGTTAAACCGTGATTTACTTCTTGAGAAAGAAAAAGGCAAGTATTACTTTGAGTTCGACGTTAAAGAGATTATACGAGCTAACATCAAAGAACGTTACGAGGCTTACAAGATAGCTAAAGAGATAGGCTTAAAAACTCTTAACGAGTTACGCAGGGACGAGAACTTAAACGACATAGAGGGCTTAGACGTAGTAGACTTTGGTTTAGGATCGGTACTCTATGACGTAAACACTAAACAGTATTACACCCCTAACACGGGCGACGTAAAAGGCGGCGACGTTACCGTATCAGAGGACGGCGACGAGAATATATCATATAGCGAACATATACCAATATAAGGGGGTTTATAAAATGGCGGTAACAATAAACGACAATAGAATAATGAACGAACACGACTATAAAGGACTTTCGACGGACGAAAAACCGACAAGCTGCGCGGTTAACTCTTTGTTTTTAGAACTTGACACGGGCATATTTTATTATTTTACGGGCGAGGAATGGGCGCAGATAGGGGGCGAGTAAATGAGTTTTTACGAGATATTACTTGCTAAAAAATTAGAGGATAAAAGAGATCCCCAAGTAAAAGGCTTAACAGTTACGAAAAACGGAACATATAGCGAAAGTGGGACAGTATACAACGTAGTAAGTGTTAACGTGCCTTTGCCCGAAAATTGCTATCAAAAAAAATCAGCTAGCGGGGCTATGGTATCTTTTACGGACGGATCTAACGAGCCTTTATCAGATTTAGTTATATTTATTACCGCGGCTCAAAGCGGGAGCGGAGATCCATCACCTACGAATATAAGACCGATTAGCGGGTGGACGGGAGCAAACATCACCAACAAAGATGATATTGATAATCCAACAGTTGCCAATAACTACTCCGTATCGTGGGAGTCAGAAGCGGGTACAGTATACGGTGGAAACATTGACCTAGTGAGCGGAGTGCTGACGGTTACGCATGGTATGGCGGATTTAGGAAAATTGACATGGACTTACGTTAACCCACAAAACTTCTTTAATGCAGATACTACAAGCATCGGCATTAAATCTGCCTCTAGTATAGATTTGATTTGTGAAAACTATAAATACATGGGTAGAGGTTCAACTAATGCTATGACATCTGCTCAAACTGGAACTATATACCACTATAACGATACCTCAAATAATAACACAATGGTAAGAGTTAAAGATACCGATTATACTGATGCAACCGCATTTAAAACCGCTATGAACGGAGTAAAATTAGTCTATGAACTCGCAACCCCATTAACCTATCAATTAACCCCTATAATGGTTAGAACTTTGTTAGGGAATAATAATATATATGCAGATTGCGGCGCTATTGACGTATTAAGCTATTTTACAAAATTAAACTAAGAAAGGGGGTTAAGCGTATGAATATAAGAGTAACTAAGGATAGCGTAGAAATAGACGGCTACGTAAACGCCGTAGAAAGGCTATCTAAGCCACTTAACGACCGCTTGGGTAAGTTTGTAGAGCGTATTAAGTGCGGAGCGTTTAAAAGGGCGCTAGAGCGTGCCGAGGACGTCCGTATATTGCTTAATCACGATTGGACTAAAGATCTAGGCGGAACTAAAGACGGTAGCTTAGAACTTTACGAGGACGCTATAGGGCTACACGCTAGAGCTACTATTACAGATAAAGACGTAATTAAGCAGGCTAGAAACGGCGAGCTAGTCGGTTGGAGCTTTGGCTTTACCGATAGGGACGTAGAGCAGGGCGAAGAGAACGGGCTAACCGTTAGAAACGTTAAAGACCTTAACTTATACGAAGTATCACTTATTAACCGCTCAAGAGTACCCGCTTACGACGGCACACTAGTAGCGGTTAGATCCGCAGACGATAGCGAAAGCGTTAACATTGCAGACGTTACCGAAAGCGATATAAAAATAAGGGTTGACGAAGAGCAACCCGCTAATGAAGATAATCACGCGGCAGAAAACGGCGCGATAGATTATACAAAGTATCATAGTATCATAGACGAAATGAAAGGAGATAACTAGACTATGAATTACAAGGGACTTGTAGAAAAGAAAAACGACCTTATTACACGCGCCGAGGCTATACTTAACGACGCAGAGGCGAACAAGAGAGAACTCACAGACGCAGAGGCGCAGGAGTTGGCAGAGATCCGCGACGACGTAAGAAAGATTAAAGAGGCGCTTAAAATCCACGACGAGATTAAGGAAGAAAAGCAGGAACTTAAGGAAGAGGCAGCCGAGGACAAGGCAGAGGCAGCAGCAGCTAAAGAGGCGGCAGACAAGGCAGACGCAGAGGCTAGAGCGTTTGAGGCGTACGTAAGAGGCGTAGTACTTAATGAGCGAGGCGGCGTAAACATGACTAAGGCAGCTAACGGGGCGGTTATTCCTACTACTATTGCTAATAAGATTATCGCAATGGTTTATAATATTTGTCCAATCCTTGAGCGCTCAACAAAGTATAACGTAAAGGGTAAGCTTATCGTACCTTACTATGATGAAAACTCTAACGCTATTACCGTGGCTTATGCCGACGAGTTTACAGAGCTTGAGAGCAACGTAGGCGCGTTCGATAAGGTTGAGCTTAACGGATTTCTTGCAGGCACTCTTACACTTATTAGCCGTTCACTTATCAACAATGCGCAGTTTAACATTGTAGATTTTATAGTTGAGCGTATGGCTTATGCTATTAAGAGATTTATTGAGGGACAGTTACTTAACGGTTACGACACTACAACACTTAGCGACGGCGTAGTAGGACTTAGAGGCGTTACTAAGACTATCACCGCAGCAGCAACTAGCGCTATCACCGCCGACGAAGTAGTAGCACTTCACGACGCTATTAAAGACGACTTTCAGTCTAACGCTATTTGGATCATGTCACCCGCTACACGTACCGCGCTTAGAACTCTTAAGAGTACAACGGGCTATTATCTGCTTAATGACGATATTTCAACACCATTCGGAACTACTCTACTTGGTAAGCCCGTTTATGTTTCTGACAATATGCCCGACATGGCAGCAGGAAAAACCGCTATTTACTATGGCGATATGAGAGGACTTGCAACCAAGTTTAGCGAGGAAATGAACATAGAAGTACTTAGGGAAAAGTACGCAACAATGCACGCCGTAGGCGTAGTAGGTTGGCTTGAGTTTGACGCAAAGGTAGAGGACGCGCAGAAGATCGCAAAGCTCGTTATGAAAGCGTCTTAATTAGGGGGCGCTTATGGAGTACAAAGCTAAAGTTAACTTTAGCGGTAAAATTTCTATGTACGTTGGCGAGGTTAGAACCATAGCCGACGAGGGCATAGCTAAAGACCTTTTAAACGCGGGTTATATCGAAGAGATAAAGCCCGCCGAAAAGGTTAAACCCGTTAAAGGTAAATCAGATAAAAAGGATAAGGGAGCGGAGTAAAAAGAAAGGGGCGACGGAATGAACGCTATAACTAAAGTAAGCGAGATAACGGCGCAGGACGTCGCGGAGTATTTAAGAATTTACGAACTTACAGAGGACGACGAAAACTTTATAACCGCTACTATAGCCGTAGCAATAGACTATATCTTAAAGTATACGGGGATAGCCGACGCGGAAACGCTCGATAATTACGCCGATATGGTTATAGTTGTTTTCGTGCTTTGTCAAGATATGTACGATAATAGGGCTATGTACGTTGATAATAGCAACGTTAACCGAGTTGTTGAGAATATATTAGGCTTACACCAAAGGAACTTATTATAATGAGTAAGAAAAACGAAAAGAACGCGGGAAAATATAATAGACGGATAAGTATATATCAAGTAACAAGAGGTAAAGACGCGGCGGGTTTTCCTGCCGACGTCGAAACCCTAGTATTACAACCTTACGCCGAAGTAGTAACGACTAAAGGCTATACACTTATTATGAATAACACGGACTACGAGAAAGCCCTAACCCGCTTTACAATCCGTTACCCTGCTACTACCGTAATTAATTACGATATGTATATAAAATACCGAGGTAAGACTTATAGTATTGAATATATCAACAATATTAACGAGGCTAACGAAGAGTTGGAGATACAAGCTAAAGAGGTTACGCACTAATGGCTAGATTTAACGCAGAGTTACCAAACGATATAATAAAGCAATTTGAAACCGTGGAGAAAAACACAGATAAAATGCTTGAGGAAATGACCGAGGCGGGCGCTAGAGTAGTATTAAGCAATATTAAGTCTAGCGTGCCTCAAAGTTGGTATACTAGTAATATCATGCGTTGCTTAAAAATAACTAGACCGTATAAGACGCCAAGCGACGACGGCGTAAACACTAAAGTAGCTTTCTATGGCTATTTCATCAATCGCAACAACGAAAAAATAGCCGCTCCACTAGTTGCAAACGTAACAGAGTACGGGCGAAGTAATAGCCCTTACCCTAAACGCCCTTTTCTACGTAAATCCTTTAAAAAAGCGCAGATCAAAAAAGCTATGCAGGCGATACAAGATAAATATATACCAAAGGGGTAAGCTATGATTTTTAATTTTAACGAAGAGATAGAAACGTTATTAAGTGATTTAGGCGTACCCGTGGCGTTTATGTTTTACGAGGGCAACGCCGACACGTATATAACTTATATGCAACTTGATAAAGATAACGCGCTAGCAGGCGACGACGAGCTTATAGGCTGCGTTCAATATTACGACTTTGACGTATATAGTAGGGGGAACTACTTAGGCGTCATAAGCAAATTAATTGATATAATGACGGCGGCGGGGTGGACTTATCAACCTAGCCGAGATAGTCCCGATATGTACGAAAGGGACACTAAATTTTTTCATAAAACAATATGTATAGCAAAAGAAAGCGAGGTATAATTAAATGGCTAATATCGGCTTAACTAATATATGGTATAGCCCACTTACCGAGGCGGCAGACGGTACGGCACTTTACGAGGGCGCTAAGCGACTTGGAAAGGCTGTTAGCTGCTCAACATCAATTACTAACAACTCCGCTAAGCTTTACGGCGACGACGCGTTAGCCGAAAGCGATACTAGCTTTTCAAGTGGTACTATTACACTTGGAGTTACCGACGACGACGAGAGTGTATTTGCGGAACTTTTAGGACATACACTTACACCCGACGGCGAAGTAATTAAGGGAGCTACCGACGCGCCTATTTACGTAGGACTTGGACGTATCGTTACTAAGATGGTTAACGGAGCTTATAAGTATAAGGTGGAATTCCTTTATAAGGTAAAGTTTAGCGAACCGTCACAGGATAACACCACTAAAGGCGAAAGTATCGAGTTTGCAACTCCAAGCGTTGAGGGTATTATATCCACTCTTGATGATGAGAAAAACACTTGGAATAAGTCAAAGACATTCAACACAAAGAGCGACGCGCTTACTTACCTTAAGAACCTTATGGCGGCGGCAGGCGAAACATACCGCGTAACATATGACCTTATGGGCGGTAGCGGTAGCGTAGACGACGAAACAGTAAACGCAGGATCTAGCGTTGTACTTGAGGACGGAACAAACATTACACCGCCAAGCGGTAAGAAATTTAGCGGTTGGGCTACATCACCAAACGCAACTACTCCAAACGTAACTAGCCCGTATACTCCAAGCGGCAACGTAACACTTTACGCCGTATATGTAAACGAGGCTTAAATAATAATTGATAATCAGCATATCGGGGCGGGACTTTTTCCGCCCTTTTTGCGAATTAAAGAAAGGGTTTTTAACTATGGCTAATAGAAAGAAAGATATAGACGGCTCTTTTATTGAATATAAGGGCGGTAAGTATGATTTAGTATTTAATCTAAACGTTATGGAAGAGATACAGAACGAATACGGCAGCGTTGAGGCGTGGGGCGAACTCGTAGAGGCTAGCGCAGAGCCAAAGGCTAAAGACATTAAGTTTGGATTTACGGCTATGCTTAATGAGGGTATCGACATTTATAACGAGGAACACGGCGACAGCCGACCATTTTTTACAGAAAAACAAGTAGGGCGTATTATTTCCGAATTAGGACTAAACGACGCGGCTAAGCAGCTTAATAAAACGGTTATAGATAGCACTAAGAGCGACGAAAAAAACTAATTATCCATGACGAAATTACAGATCCTACGGTAAATTTCGCATGGTTTAGATTTATCGGACGTACTAAACTAGGACTAACTAACCACGAAGTAGGACGCTTGACTTTACGCGAGTTTAAAGCCGAGTATCAGCTTTATAAAGACGATTTCGACTTAGAGTTACTCTTAAAGTCTACTAATACGACTTACGAGCAGGCTAAAATAAAAGCGCAGCAGGCGGAAGAGTGGTTTTGACGTTTTGATACAATAAGGACAAAATGGGACGATTATATAAAGGCGTAAAATGTATAGACACGGGCTATATATTTATAAGTCTAAGAGAGGCAGAAAGAACAACGGGAACGTGCCGCCAAGATATAGCTAGAGTATGCAAAGGCGAAAGAAAAACGGCGGGGGGCTATCGTTGGAAATTTATAAATAAAGGGGGCGAGTAAATGGCGGGCTTTGGTGGTAGCGTAAAGCTTACGGGCGAAACCGAGTATAAAAAAGCGTTACAAAGTATAAAGACGGGTTTAAAAGAAGTTAGTAGCGAAATGAAACTAGCTAGCGCGCAGTTTCAGAGCAACGACAAAGACACGACCGCCCTAGCTAATAAGAGCGCCGAACTAGTAAAGAGGTTAGGCGAACAAAAGAAAGCTTTAAACGATCTTAAAGCGACTTATAGTACTATGGCGTCACAGTATGACGCACAGATAAAGAAAACGGCAGATTTACAAAAAAACTATGATAACGAAAAAGCAAAGCTTGAACAGATAAAAAACACGTTGGGGACGTCCTCAAGCGCTTACCAAGAGCAAGCTAAAGTAGTTGATAGCTTAGAGCAGGAGCTAAAACAGAGTACAAGCGCACAAGAGAGCATGGCTAATAGCTTATCTAAAATGCGTACACAGATTACCGACACGGAAACGACTATAGTAAAGGCTGAGAACTCTTTAAACGGGCTTAACTCCGAACTTGAGGAAACACCGACAGACGCAGACGAGGCGGGCAAGGGCTTAGACGACGTAGGCGACAAAGCAGATAAGGCGGGCGCTAAATTTGAGAGTTTAGGAAAGATAGCGGGCGCTGCTATGAAAGCTTTAGGTGCTGCGCTAATGGCTGCGGCGGCGGGAGCGGTAGCGATAGGCAAGGCAGCTATAGAAAACTACGCCGATTATGAACAGTTAGCGGGCGGCGTAGAAACGCTTTTCGGAGCGGGCGGGAAAAGTATAGAAGAATACGCCGAAAGTATAGGTAAGACCGTGAACGAGGTTAGGGGCAAGTATTCAGATTTACAGAACGCTCAAAGTGAAGTAATGAAAAATGCCGCTGACGCTTATAAAACGGCAGGAATGAGCGCTAACGAGTATATGGAAGCCGTAACTAGCTTTAGTGCTTCGCTTGTATCATCACTTAACGGCGATACGGTAGCAGCGGCTAAAGCTGCGGATCTAGCTATAACCGACATGAGCGACAACGCTAATAAAATGGGTACGGATATACAAAGTATACAAAACGCTTATCAAGGTTTCGCGAAACAAAACTATACCATGCTTGATAACCTTAAGTTAGGCTACGGCGGAACAAAGGAAGAAATGCAAAGGCTTTTAAAGGACGCCGAAAAGCTTAGCGGGGTTAAGTATGACATATCTAATCTTAACGACGTATACGAGGCTATACACGTAGTACAAACGGAAATGGGTATAACGGGAACTACGGCAAAAGAGGCGGCAACAACTATTAGCGGCTCTATGGGTATGGCTAAAGCGGCTTGGTCTAACTTACTTACGGGCATGGCAGACGATAACGCTAACTTTAGCGGTTTAATTAAGAATTTCGTAGACAGTATAGTAACGGTAGCTAATAACCTTATACCACGTATTAAGACCGTTATAAGCGGTTTAGGCGATTTAGTAAACGGCTTAGTTAAGGAAACGTTACCGCTTATATTAAACGAAGTACCGACGCTTATAGGCGACTTGCTACCCGTATTAATTAGTACGGTAGAGAGCATAATAAGCGGTATAGCCGATACTCTGCCGAGTATAGTAAACGTAGTAAGTAGCTTACTACCCGATATAGTGGATAGCCTGCTAAGCATGATACCAAAGTTTATTGAGGTAGGCACTAACGTAATTAGTAACTTAATGAACGGCGTTACTAAAATGATACCGAAGTTAGTTACTATATTTACTAGTATAATACCGACGTTAGTTACTACGTTAACTACTAATATACCTAAGATATTAAACGCAGGAATAAAGCTACTAAACGGTATAGTGGACGCTATACCAACGGTTATAGAAAACTTAGTAACCGTATTACCCGATATTATTACAGAGATTACGGACTTTTTAATAAGTAACGTAGACGTAATGATAAATGCAGCGCTAGAACTCTTTAACGGTATAGTCGAGGCTATCCCACTTATAATTAATGTATTAGTACCTCAGATACCTAAAATAGTAACGGCTATAGTAGACGCTCTTATAAAAGCTACTCCGACGCTGTTAAAGGGTGCTTTAAATATGTTTATGGCGTTATTTACGGGCTTTCAAGAAGTCGCAGGCGCTTTACTTGCAGCTCTACCGAACTTAGTAAAGGGAGTTATAAACGGTTTAGTTACTCCGCTTAAGAATAACTTTACTAACTTATGGAACTCGATAAAAGAGATATTTAGCGGGGTTGCTACATGGTTCGGTAATAAGTTTAGCGAGGCATGGAGCGCTATAAAATCCGTATTTAGTGGCGCGGCTACTTGGTTTAGCGGTATATGGAACGGCGTAAAGAATGTGTTTAACAACGTCGGATCATGGTTTAAAGAGCGATTTAGCGAGGCGTGGGAAAATATCAAGAGTGTATTTAGTCCTTGGGGTGGATTTTTCGGCGGCTTATGGAATAGTATATCTAGTACGTTCTCAGCGATTGGCACTAAGATAGCAAGCGCGATAAGCGGAGCGGTTAAGTCGGGCATTAACGGAGTGATAAGTAAGATTGAGAGCGTTATAAACGGCGGTATAGGGCTTATAAACGGCGCTATCAAGCTTATTAACCTTATTCCAGGGGTAAATATTAAAAACATGGCGTCTTTGCACTTACCGCGATTAGCAAAGGGTGGTATAGTTGATAAGGAAACAATAGCGACCATAGGAGAGCAGGGACGAGAGGCTATCATACCACTTGAAAATAATAAAGGGTGGATAAGAGAACTTGCGGCGGAACTTTCTAGCGCTATGATTAACCCGTTAGCAGACTTCACGAAGAACTTAACGAGCGATATAAAGCCCGCCGAAATGGGTTATAACACTTATAGCGAGTTGGTTAATGCGTTTAAAGACGCACTTAGCCAAATGAAAGTAGAACTTGACGACGAAGAGTTAGGCACTTTCGTAGAAAAAACAGTAGCAGACGCTATTTACACGTAGAGGGGGCTTTAAATGATACCGTATATAATAATAAACGGCGTCGTGTCTAAGAATATTGAGGGCTTACTTATACAGAGCTTACCGCCGATAAGTAAGCCTAAAATAAGGACATCAACCGAGGAAATAGACGGACGTGACGGCGATATAGTAACGACGTTAGGCTATGGCGCTTACGACAAAACATTTAGTATAGGACTAAAGGGAGATTATAACGTAGACGACGTAATAGAGTATTTTAATACTAGCGGTAAAATTACGTTTAGTAACGAGCTAGACAAGTATTATAAATTTGCGACGTATAATAAGATAGATTTTAATAGGCTAGTGAGATTTAAAACGGCTAATGTTACCGTACACGTTCAACCGTTTAAGTATTCCTTGGACGAACCGCCAATAACGGACATTAGCGGAGCTTATGATACTTATTTATCCGTTAGAAACACGGGAAATATTTATAGCAAGCCCAAGTTAATAATTAACGGATCTAATACTATAAACGTATACTTGGGCAATACTCAGATATTTAATATTAATCTTTCAGCAGCAGGCGAAACGATAATAATAGACGCCGAGAGCATGAACGCCACCGACGAGGCGGGAAACTACTTAAACCGCCAAGTAACGGGCGATTATGATAACTTTAGATTAGCTACGGGAATTAACGAGCTTAAAATAACGGGGTATAAAACTAGCGTTACGTTAGAAAATTATAGCCGTTGGATATAAGGGGGCTAAAATGGTTAATTATCAAGACTTTAATAACTCGATAAATAAAGATATAAACATGGTTAGAGGCGATAGCTTGATATTTTGCTTTGAATTGCAGGGACTAGAGGGGGCTAACCCTTATATTATATTTAGCTGCGCCAATAATTACGGGGTAGAGCCTTATTTTACAGTAACAACCGAGGACGAAATAGAGTTAGTTAGCTATAATGCCGCTACCGATACCGCTACTTATAGCGTGCGAGTAGCTCCGCTTAAAACTAAGCATTTAGACGTAGCTAGGTATTATTACGACCTTGAGTTGCGCTTAAATGATGATATAATAACCCTTATGAGGGGCAGACTTCAATTATTAAACGAGGTTACTTTATAGAAAGGGGCTTAATATGGCTAATAATATCATTTTCAACACTAAGATATTAAGAGGCGCTAAAGGCGAACGTGGCGACGCTGCGGGCGGCGACTTACCAACAAACAGCGTGCTTTATTACGACGGCGACGACACCCCCGAGGGGTTCATAGCAACATCAGATCCAACGGGCGGCGGCGGTGGCGGTGGTAGTTCCATAACATACGGCTATACTATCCCGAACGGTTCGGGGAATGACGGCGACTTATATTTTCTACTCGACGCTAATAACAAAATGAGTAGCATATTTATGTATATGGTTAATACATGGGTAGCCGTTGAGGGTAACGGCGTTGTGCCTTTTTCTGTTTATGATAACGGAGTTGAGGGCGTACCGTGGACAGTTAGCGGCGGGACTAAAAACACAGATAATATTTCGCTTGATGTGGTATCGGGTACTACGTCTAATTATGCCGTTACAACTGAGGCTATCGACATTACAGACTATTCAAGGATAGACTATTTAGTAAGATATAGAGGGCGAGAATATAACGGCTACTTCAATATAGGCACGTATACGGGTAGTAAGTATATAAGCTTTACTTACTTAACGGATAGCTCTCACAATGAGGTAGCAATAGGACTAAGCGACACTCAAACGGGCGCTACTACTATGAGAATAGCGAGCGAAAACGGCGGAGCAGCCGAGGCTATATTATATTATCTTTCACTAAGTTAAAGGGGGCTATTATGGGTAAATGGATAAAGAAAGTAACTACCGCTCCACTTGAGGCGATAGCTAAAGTAATTGACAGTTTAAGCACAACTACAAACGATAGAACTAACGCCCCAAGTATAAGAGCGGTACGGGACGAAATAAGCGATATATGGGCTACTATATACCCTATAGGCTCTATATACATGAGTACGGACAATACTAACCCGTCGGTACTCTTTGGCGGAGCATGGACGCAGATAAAAGACGCGTTTTTATTAGCGTGCGGCGATACCTACGAGAACGGGGAGAGAGGCGGAACGGCTACCAACTACTTAGATAGCTCACAAATGCCGCGACATTCTCACGAGTACTATAGAGCTACGGCAGTAGGCAACCATACGTTAACGGTTGACGAGATCCCACCGCATAGCCATGTTGTCGGAGCTACGCGGCTTAACATCATGGGCGATAAGTTGGCTAGCGGTAACGATACTAACTTATATACCGATTTATCAACCACGGGAGAGGCAGGCGGTGGAGCGGCACATAGCCACCCGTTAGAGGTTCAAGAGGCTTACACGACGGACGCAGGAACGGGCGCGGCGGTGGACAATATGCCGCCGTACTTAGCGGTTAACGTATGGGTTAGGACGGCTTAAGGGGGTAGACATGGGCGCAACTATAATTACGGTATTAAGCACCATTACGGTAGCTATTATTAGCTTGATAGGTACAGTATTTACGACGCGAGCAGGCAACGAGAGGATACAACACGAACTAGATAAACATAATGCGGTACAAGACACGAAATTAGAGGAATTGACTAGAGAAGTTAGGCAGCATAACGAGTTAGCTATTAGAATACCCGTTATAGAACAGCGCATAACCGCTCTTGAAAAAGAAACATTTAAGAATAAATAAAAAGGGGGCGCTTAGCATGATAAAAGCGTTTAATGCTACCGATAAACTTTATAGTAGCAACGGCGACGCGGTAATAGCTGCGACTAAAGCAAGGGTTAAAAACTTCGATAACGGCGACTATTACTTAGAGCTTACTTGCGGAGCGGAATATAACGACTACTTGAAAGCTAATAACATCATAGTAGCGCCCACGCCCAAGGGCGACCAAGCATTTAGGATAAGGACGGTAACAAAAAAGAGCAATAAACTAGAGGTTAAGGCGTGGCACGTATTCTACGATAGCCAAAACTATTTAATAGCGGATAGCTACGCCGTTAACCTTAATTGTAACGCCGCCTTGGATCACTTTAACAACGCTACGGATAACCCTAGCCCGTTTACGGTAAGTAGTGACGTATTAACTATTAACTCGTTTCGCTGCGTCCGTAAGTCGCTTACGGAGTGTATTAACACGGTATTAGAGCGTTGGGGCGGTCATTTAGTACGCGATAATTGGAATATATCTATATTAGCCGACATTGGCGTAGATAACGGGATAACGATAGAGTATAAGAAGAACTTAAAGGACTTAACCGCGTCGTATGATTGGAGCGGGGTAGTAACTAAGCTAATGCCCGTAGGAAAAGACGGGATATTACTAGACGAGCTTTATTTATATAGCGATATTCAATATGACATACCATATACTAAGGCTATTTCGTTTGAGCAACCCGACGTTAACGAGGACGATTATAAAACGAGCGACGGGGAAACAGACGAGGCAGCTTACACGGCGGCGTTAAAAGAGGATTTAAGGGCGCAGGCGGTAAGCTACTTAAAAGTAAATAGCTTTCCCGTGGTTAACTACGTTTTAAAGGGCAACCCCGAAAAAGTAACCGATATAGGCGATACTATAGAGGTTAAAGACGAGCGTATAGGCGTTAATATCCTTACCGAAGTTATAGCTTATGAGTATGACGCTATCGCTAAGAAGTACGTAAGCTTGGAGTTTGGCAACTTTACCAATACGTTAGGCGACCTTTTGAATAATATAAGCAGCTCTACGACTAACCAAGTAGGTAACGCCGTAGTTACTCTTACTACGGAGCTTTCTAACGCCTTGACAGAGGCGCAGGCTAAAATATGGGGCGCGTTAAGCTCTTCCTATTGCGTTTACGAGGGCGACAAAATCTTGATATTAGATAAAATACCCGCTAATAGGGCTACTAATGTAATTATGATTAACGCGGCGGGTATAGGCTTTAGTAATACGGGCGTTAATGGTAACTTTACGACCGCATGGACGATAGACGGGACATTTAACGCGCAGGCGGTCAACATTATTAACTTAACGGCGGATTTAATAAAGGGTGGCACGCTTAAGTTAGGATCACTACTTAACCAAAGCGGTAAAATAGAAGTATACGACGAGGCTAACACTTTAATATGTACGATAGATAAAAACGGGCTTATTATGTACGCGTCTAACGGTAGCTACGTAGTACTTAACCAAGACGTAGGGCTAGTAGGCTACGACGGAGCGGGCAACCCTATATATTGGGTTACTAATGATAGCTTTAACATGAGTAAAGCCGTAGTTACGCAGGAAATAACGCTTTGTAACAAGGTTAGATTTTTACCTATGCAGATTACAGAGGGTAACGTAGTAGTTAACGACGGTATAGGCTTAGTAAGCTATTACGAAGAGTAAAAAGGGGGTATATAATGGCTACAAGTGGTAAGATTAGCTCTAATGGATACCAAGGCAGATATATAACTTTTAATTGGAGCTTAACAACGCAGAGCATAGCCGCTAATACCTCTACTATTAGTTGGAGGCTAGAGGGCGACGGCACGGGACAGAGTAGCCGCTATAAGGCGGGTAACTTTAAGGTAGTAATAGATGGCGTAACAGTTTATAGCACATCACAAGACGACCGTATATGGCTATATGACGGCACGCTAGTAGCAAGCGGTAATTATACTTTTAATCATAATAGCGCAGGCGAAAAGAGCTTTAACGTATCAATACAAGCGGGTATATATACTTACGCGGTAAATTGTACGGGTAGCGGTAGCTTTGCACTACCAACTATTAACCGTATTTCTAAGATTACGGCTATAAGTGGATCTAATACAAGCGATACTTTAAGCGTAACTTATACGGAGTACGTAGCAGCTTATACGAATAACTTAATAATTAAGCTTGGTAATACCACGCTACAAACTATAAATAATTATAATAGCGGGGCAAGCTTTACGCTTTCAGATAGTGCGCTTAATACTATCTATAGCAGCGTTACAAGTGCCAAGACGGCTACTTTAAGCTTTAGCTTACAAACTTATAGCGGTAGCCTGCTAATAGGCACTAGCGACGCCGTTAACAAGGTTTTATACATAAACGACAGTAACCCGACTATAGGGACGGTTACTTATAGAGATAGTAATAACACTACGGTAGGTATTACGGGCAATAATCAATATATTATACGTAATAACTCAACCTTAGAGGTTACTATAAATAACCTAGCCGCACTTAATAGCGCTACATTAGCAAGTATAACAGTAGCAGGCGGCGGACTATCACAGACGCGCAGCTTAAGCGGTACGTCCGATAGTAGCGAAGTATTTACACTTGGTACGGTTAACCAAAGTAGTAACTTTACGCTTACGGTTACTTTAACGGATAGCCGAGGGTATACCGCTACCAAGACCGTAACTATATTAGTATATGACTATAACTTACCAACGGCGACTATAAGCGCTTTAAGAGTAGATAACTTTTATACAACTACTAACGTTACGGTTAACGCCGTATATGCAAGTATAGGCGGGCATAACACGCTTACATTAACGGCAAGGTATAAAAAGACTAGCGACAGTAGCTACGGCGTACCCGTGACGCTTACAGACGGGCAGACGACGGCGTTAAGCTTAGATAATAGCTACGAGTGGAACTTACAAATAACAGTAGCCGACCTTTTAGGATCTACTATTTATAATTTGGTAATAGGGCGGGGCTTGCCTATATGGTTTATTGATAGGGCACTTAATAGCGTAGGTATAAATTGCTTTCCGCTCCAAGAGGATAGCTTAGAGGTTAACGGGCTGCGTGTTGATGATAAAATTTATATAGGATCTCAAAGCCTATACGATTACTACGAAACTAGCGCGCAGGGCGAAAGCGTACTTATAACCGCTTACGACTATAGGCTAATAGAAAATGTTTTTGGCGGTATAGCGATACCTAGCAACTACGAAAAAGCGTATAAAATAAGCTTTCAATATACAACCGCTAATAATAACGGCGTAAAGGTTAGACTTAATAATATCGTTTCTAATAATTGCAATACATGGAGTAGCGACAAGTTTAGAAGTATAGGCGGTACTAGACTATTTAAGCAAAGCGAGCTTATACTAGAACAATGTAGCGGCTATAGCAGGAACGGGCTAAACCTTTACGTAAGTAACGGCGCAGCTTATACGGCTAAATTATGGAATATAACTATACATGGCTTTTTAGTAAATAAAGATACTAACCTAGCCGTATCTACTTACGATATACCCGACGACGACGTAACGCCCGCTTAGCAAGCCCGTAGAGGTGTTTAAAGTGAATATACGTATAAATTGCCACTAGGCAATTAAAAAGCCCTTAGACGAGCTTATACGCCGCCTAGGGGCTTTTATTTTAATCTTTAAAGAAATTATCGCCGTAAGCGTTAGCCATATACTCACGTAGTAGGCTTTTTATAAGTCCTTGGGTGTTATCATGGAGCGATAAAAACTTTATTATATCTTTGTCGGTTTCTAGGTTGAGCTTTAAGTAGATCCCTTTAGTGTGGGCTTTATCATACTTAGCGCTAGCCCTGCTTTGTGCTTTAGTAGCCATATTAACACCCCCTACCGTTAACTACGTTGTAGTATGTATCTTTGTTAAACTTGGTTAGCCTGCTATAAGTAGTAGCATTTATAAGCCCCTCTTTAAACCACTCCGTTATATCTGTTTTGTTTTGAGTTTCTGCTAAGCCTGCGTTTAAAACTCTATAAGCTCTTAGTATTTCGTCCTTTAAGTCTATAAAACTCTTTTTCATATTGCCACCTTTCCGCCCGTCTTGCCGTTAGCGCAGCTATTAAAACTATATATTTTCTTTTACTATGTAATATCTAATACCGCTTATACAATCCCAAGCGTAAGCCTTATACTTAAAGCCGTCTACTATACCCGTATAGCCTGCTATATATCCGTCTATAAACTCGCCGCCCTTAAGGTTTTTAGCAAATACGTTATATTGCTTTTCGGATATTTGGGTTTCGCCCTCTTTAAAGCTCTTAAGAAAAGTATCTTTAAACCAATTACTTTTATTAGTCATAAGCTCCCCCTTTCTATCTATAGCCCGCTCTTAAGTTGCTAGTAAGCTTATTAGCCGCGTTTGTAAAGTGATCCGTAATAGCCTTGTTGCACTCTGCTATAATACCCTCATAGTCCCTTGAACGGATATATATAAAGCTGCCAAAGCTAACCCCGTTCATAGCGTCAAACTTTAATATTAACTCGTCTACGTCCTCGTTTAATCCGCTCTTAGTCCAACGGTAAAGGTAACAAAACTTATTAAGTCTATAAGTTCCCTCTTCGCTCTTTACAAGCTCCATAATATTAGCTTTCATACTGTTTCTATTTTTCATAAGCTCCACCTTTCCGCCCGTTCTGCCGTTAGCGCAGCTTGTAAGATTACTTTATACTTTCTATTAGATCCTTAGCGCATTTTTCAGAGCAAGCTATTAAGTTATTGCCCCTCTTTTCGTCGTCGCTTTTATAGTAAACTATGTAAGGTTGCTTAGCCCCGCCGTCTTGAATTTTACCGCAATTACTACAACAACCGTTATAACCTAAATTGTTCTTTTTTATAAGTTTTTTCATTATCTTAACCCCTGCGCCTTGTGGCGTCCCTTTCTTTATTTGATGATATAAGTATATACTTATATGGAGTAAAAAGCTATTGACGAAATGAACAAAGATTTTATAATTTGTTTGTGAGATTTTACTAAAAGAAAAATTAAAGATAAGATAAAGTAAAGATATATATTATATACTAATAAAATAAGTAATATATCAAAATCTATAGATTTTTAACGGCTAGTCTAAAGTGTACCGACGTAAATGTATCGCCGTTTATTAGTACCTCTAACGATACGTTAAAATAGCTAGCTATAGCCTTTAAAACTTTTATATTGACCTTTTCAGATCCGCGAGCGTACCAAGAGTTAATAGTACTTGGCGCTACGTCAATAGCCCGCGCTAAGTCCGCGCGTTTCATACCATTACTTTTTAGTAACAAGTCTAAATTTGTTAAAAAATCCACCTTTAAAAAACCTCTTCCATAAACCATATTTTTAACTTGTTCGTTCAAAATTATATTTGAACGTTTGCTTTTTATTATTCGTAATGATTATAGCGAAAATGCGTTTATTTTGCATTATTAAATTGACAATTTAAAAAAATAAATTTTCTTGTTGACATATTAAAACGGCGGTATTACTATTTATGACATAAGGGGCAAACGCAAAAGCGCTTAACCTTATACCAAAGGCGACGCGAACGCAACGACCGACGCGACCGAGATAAAACTAAAGAAAGGGGGCGAGATAATGCAGAAAAAGACGCTATTATATCCAAACATACACGCAGAGCTAGCACGCAGCGGGTTAACGGTAGCTATGCTAGCCGACTATATGGGAATGACGGCGCAAAACTTATACGGCAAGCTTAAGGGTGCTACCGCCGTTACTGAAAAGGATATGAAAGCTATACAAGAGTTTTTTAAAGCGAAAGGGGGCGGCGCTTTTACTCTTGACTACTTATTTAGTGATGGCGAGTAAAATAACAATACGCAGGAATAAACCAACCGCCGCTATTTTGACTAATCTATACGACTATATCAATAAGACATTTCAAGACAACGACCTATTTTATACCAAAGAAGAAACCGAGAAATTAAAAGAAAATGACAATTTCATATTTTTAGAAAGGGGATCTAAAACATGAGTTTAAAAGAAAAGTTGCTTAATATCCAAGCCGAACTAAAAGCCCCTAAGGGGCAAACGAATAACTACGGCGGTTATAAATACCGTAGTTGTGAGGATATACTAGAGGCGGTTAAACCCCTGCTAAAAGCTAATAAGTGCGTTTTAACCATATCCGACGAAATAGCAAACATAGGCGAGCGTTACTATATTAGAGCAGCCGCTACCATAACAGACGCAGAGGGCGACGAAAGCTACACTAACGTAGCTTATGCTCGAGAGGAAGAAACTAAAAAGGGTATGGACGGATCACAAATAACGGGAACGGCTAGCAGCTACGCGAGAAAATATGCACTTAACGGGCTTTTCTGTATTGATGATACAAAAGACGCGGACACCGACGAACACGCTAAGCAGACGGGGGCAGAGCCTAAAGAAGAGAAAAAGGCAACCGCTAAGCAGATAGAGCTAATGCGTAAGATAGCCGAAGAGCAGGGCAAGACATTAGACGAGAACTTAGTAAGCACTTGGACTATGAAACAAGCTAGCGATTTTATAAGTAAAAATAAGGGGGTTAAGTAATGGACTTAATTAAAGTTGAGGGTAAAGCCGTAATATTGGACGGCGAAACGGCTAAGGCTATAGCGGAGTTTGAGCGCAGGGCTAAAGAGATTAAGGCTAAAGAGGACGAGCTTAAAAAGGCAATACTTGCCGAAATGGAAAAAAAGAAAATCATAAAGCTAGACACCGACGACTTGACTATATCTTACGTAGCCCCAACGGAGCGGGAAACGCTAGACACCAAGACATTAAGGGAAGAGCTGCCCGACATTTACGAGGCTTATATAGATTTTACACCCGTTAAGTCGTCTATACGTATCAAGTTAAAGGGCTAGCTTATGAATACGTGGGGAATAAATAATTACACGTTGGAGTACGACGACGAAACGCACACGTACCTAGTAGACGGCGTAATAGTACCAAGCGTAACGCAGCTTATAAAGGTTAAGTTTAGCGCGAAATACGCAGGCGTTAACCGCTCCACGTTAGAGCGCGCAGCTAACAGAGGCACGGCGATACATGAGGCTATAGAGCGCTATTGCAAGACGGGCGAGGGCGAAGAAGTTAAAGAAGTACATAACTTTAACTTTCTGCGAGAACGTCACGGCTTTAATGTTTTGGAAAATGAAACGCCGATAATTATAACTAAGGACGATACGCCCGTAGCTGCGGGGCGTTTGGATCTAGTATTAGACGTAAAGGGCGAAACGGCTATAGCAGATATAAAAACCACGTCGGTACTTGATAAAGAGTACTTAGCTTATCAACTTAATTTATACCGCATTGGCTACACTCAAAGCTACGGTATAGAGGTTACTCAGCTTTACGGCGTACATTTAAGAGAGGATAAGCGAAAGCTAGTTAGCATACCCGTAAACGAGGGTATAGCGTGGGATATTATAGACGAATACGAAAGGGGTAAAACATGGGGAATATAATTAAAATTAACGGTGCGGAGCTGCTCAAGCAGCTTAAGGCAACGGGGCAGAGTATTGAAAAAATAAGCGTATACGTTTTAAACAGAGGCAGGGGCTTTATATATGACGCCTGCCGAAATAATAAGATAGACGAGGACTTGTTAGACGCGTTACGCGGTATGTATGATATATCTAAAGAGGATATAGTAACCGTAAGCGAGCAGAAAGAAAAGCAGCAGGAAAACAAGAACGACGAAAACTTAATAATCTATGCCAACGGCATTGAAAAGCTCTTGCGCGAAATATTAGCGGAGCAGAAGAACACCAACATAAAGTTAAACGAGCTTATATTAAGAGTTAATAGCTTAAATAGCTTTAATAAGCAGATACACGAGAGCGTAGAAAAGATAGAGCGTAATAGTAAGTTTATGATAGGTAAGAGGGATTAAGCATGAACAAAGTTATATTAATCGGACGCTTAACACGCGATCCCGAAGTAAGAAGCGCAGGCGAAAACGTAACCGTGGCTAGATTTCCTTTAGCAGTAGACCGCCGCTTTAAAAAGGACGGAGAGCAGGGCGCAGACTTTCCGAACATAGTAGCATTTGGCAAAACGGCGGAGTTTATCGAGAAGTATATAGGAAAAGGTGTTAAGATAGCCTTAGAGGGACGTATACAGACGGGCAGCTATACCGATAAAAACGGCGTTAAGCGATATACTACGGATATTATAGCGGATAACGTAGAGTTTGCAGAAAGTAAGCATAGCGGGGCTGCTACTGAGGAAGTGCCGCCAAGCGACGACGGCGGCGAGTGGTTAGCAATACCCGAGGGTATAGAAAACGAACTACCATTTAAGTAAATAAGAAAGGGGACATATTATGAAGAAAGGAAATATTGAAATAGAGGAACTTATAGCAGACGCTAGAGCAGAGGAAGAAGTAGCAGCAGAGCAGGAAAGAGCAGCAAGAGAGGAAAAGGCAAGAGAGGACTTTAGAAACACACTTAGAGAGCAGCTTAAAGACGCTTTAAAGGTAAGAAACGACGAAAGTAAGGTAACTATACCTTTAAGCGAGTACGTAATACTTAAGCAGAAAGAGGCGGACTTAGACAGAATACTAAACGCTTTAGTAGACGATATAGAACTTAACTATTCTAAGGACGCTTTAAGAATAAGAGGGGGCGAAAGAGCAATAGAGGCTATTAGGGTACTTTACCCCGACGTATACGACCACTTATTAGCGGCAGAGTTAGAACGCGTAGAGCATGAGGGCGAGTAAATGGATCTATACGAAGAAATTGCCCGCCTTATGGCAGAGCTTACGGCGTCCATAAGAAAGCTAAGAGATAACGGGGCAAAGCTAGCCGACGCAGAGCGCGACTATAAAATAACCCTGCGTAAAGAGGCTTTAAAGTTAAGGGCGGGCGACAATATGCCCGTCGCCTTAATCAACACCGTAATATACGGCGTCCCCGAAGTGGCGGAAAAGCGATTTAAGCGGGACGTAGAGCAAGCTAACTACGACGCTAATAAAGAGCATATAAACGTTACTAAGCTAAAACTAAGAATATTAGAGGCGCAACTAAGCAGAGAGTGGGGCGCAGCAGGAAAGGGGGATATATGAAAATAGGGCTAATAGACGTAGACGGAAAAAACTTTCCTAACTTGCCACTTATGAAGTTGAGCGCTTGGCATAAGGCTAAAGGCGACGCCGTAGAGTGGTACGAACCACTTTTTAGCGGACATCTTGACCGCGTTTATATATCGAAAGTTTTTAGTTTTACGCCCGATTATCAATATTATATAGACGCAGACGAAGTTATAAAAGGCGGGAGCGGGTACTGTATAGACGTTATAAAAGGTTGTGAGATTTACAACAAAGAAAAAGATATAGACTTAGACGACGAAATAGAGCATATATACCCCGACTATTCTATATATTACGATAAAATACCCGAAGTAAAAAACACGGCTTACGGCTTTTTAACTAGAGGTTGCCCGCGAGGTTGCCACTTTTGCCACGTTGCAGCTAAAGAGGGTAGACGTAGCTATAAAGTAGCAGATCTAAACGAGTTTTGGGACGGGCAAAAAAATATAATATTGCTAGATCCTAATATAACGGCGGCTAAAGAGTGTATAGACTTATTTAAACAGTTAATAGCCTCTAAAGCTTGGGTTAACTTTTCGCAAGGGTTAGATATTAGACTAATGACGCAGGAAAAAGCGGAACTATTAAAGCAAATGAAAATAAAACGCTTACATTTTGCATGGGATAGATACCAAGACAAAGAAATAATAATACCAAAGCTTAAAGAGTTTAAAGAAATTACGCAACTAGATAAAAGAAAACTAATAGTATATACGCTTGTAAATTACGATACAACGTTAGAGCAGGATATAGAACGAATAGAAACGCTTAAAGATATGGGCTTTTGGGCTTATGTGATGATTTATAACAAAGAAAGTTTACCAAGGGGACATATACTTAAAAAATTACAAAGGTATTGTAATAACCGCTTTGTTTTTGAAAAATGTAAAAGCTTTGAAGAATATACACGCAAAGGGGGTTAATAAGGTGGTTAGATCCTTATTACAACGTAATAAAGCTTGTTATATATGCGGTACTACTCTTAACTTACATTTACATCATATATTCTACGGGACGGCTAACCGTAAGTTAAGCGACGAGGACGGGTGCGTAGTTTATCTATGCCAAAGACACCACACGGGAGCGGCGGGAGTTCACAGTAACCGAAAAGTAGACTTGACGTTAAAAAAGCGTTGTCAAATAGCGTGGCAAGAAAAGTATAACAAGACTACCGAGGACTTTATAAAAAGATACGGTAAGAGTTATTTATAATTTGCTTTCTAACCGTGCTAGGAGCGACGAGAGCGGAAAGAAAAGACATAAACGAAGAAATGGACAACTAAAGAAGTAAAAAGCCTTAAAACCGATTTTAAAGGGGGGTATAATATGAATTTTAAAACAGTAGAGCAGGACATAAGACCTATACTAGAGGCGAGCGAGATAGCACGCGCCGACGATATGGTATTATATGAGCGTTACGCCCGTAGAAAGATAGGCGGCTTAAACCTTGGGGTTAATTGGCTAGCTAAGGTATTTAGCGATCGCAACTTTAGGATTTTATACGGCATAGCTCCATATGATACCGTAAGCAGAGTACGCCGCAGATTGCAGGCAGAAAACGAGGACTTAAGACCGTCTAAAGAGTATATCGAGGAAAGAAAGAAAGCCGAAAGAGATTACAGAGAGTACGCTAAGAGAGGGGGCGGGAATATTGAGTAATGGCGTAATGATTACTTTAATTATCTGCGTAGCCGTCGTATTGGTAACGTGGATCAATAGAGGAAATGAAAAGAAATGAAAATATTTATCAATTATGATTTCCTAAATTGGAACGAGTACATAAAAGCGGAGCGTGGGAGCATTTACCACGCTAACGCTATTAAGCAGGCGGAAAAGAACTATATAGTTTTTACAGTTAAAGAGAAGTATAAAGGCAAGTACCCCGTAACGCTAACTATACGCCCGTACTTTAAGAACAAGCGGAAAGACTTAGATAACTTTAGGCTTAAGGGACTTATAGACGGGCTAGTAGCCGCGGGAGTGATAATTAACGATAATCTTAATTGCATAAACAAAATAATCATAGATCCTATCTTTACCGACGAGGTGGGCGTAGAGGTAGAAATAGAAGAAAGTTAAGGGTGAAGAAATGAAAAAAGTAAAAAACAAGGTTTTAAAGTGGGCGGCTATAACTAATATAGTCTTATTGATACTTAGCGGCATGGCATTAGATAGTAATAGCGTAATACCTATTGTAGTTTGTGGGGCTGCACTTACTTATTTAACGCTTTTCATCATGGCGAATACAAGGGGGTAAACATGGCTAAAAAATACTTTTGGTTAAAGCTTAAGACGGACTTCTTTACAAGTAGAGCTATGAAAAAGTTACGCAGGATAGCAGGCGGCGACACTTACACGGTCATATACTTAAAGTTACAGTTATTAAGCCTTAAAGACGAGGGCTTACTATACTACGAGGGGGTAGAGCCTACATTTTACGAGGAAATGGCTTTAGCACTCGACGAGGACGAGGAAAACGTAAGAGCTACGCTTATATTTCTTGAAAATATGGGGCTTATCGAGAAGAAAAACGACCACGAGTATATATTAACCGAAGTTCCCTACCTTATCGGTTCGGAAACGGATAAAGCCGAGCTTATGCGCAAGAAAAGAGCAAAAGAAAAAGAAACGCCTAAACTTGAAAGTAAAACTAACGCGGAAAGACAAAAGGCATTTAGAGCAAAAAAATATTGTGAAGAAAAGCAGCATATACCACTTATAGAAGATTACGCAAATAAAACAAGGTATAACGGCAATTACTACATAGTATTTAAACGCGACGCTTGCAAGTGTAGGATATGCGGAAGTATTGAAAACTTATGCGTACATCATATAGACGGCTACGACGAAAATAAACCACAAAATAGCAATACTAATAAAATGATTACTTTGTGCAGAGAGTGCCACGCTAAAGTACATAGACAAGACGGCTTTAACATAAGCGAGGACATTTTAGAAAGTATAGACTATTACGAGAGTAACGTAACGGGAATTGTTACCGACGCGTTACCACTTGTTACTAATTGTTACACAGAGATAGAGAAAGAGATAGATATAGATAAAGAGAAAGAGATAGAGATAGAGAGAGAGAAGAGCAAGAAAGTAGATTACGAGCTTATAGCTCGTATGTATAACGATACTTGTGTATCGTTTCCAAGGCTTACGACTTTATCAGACGCTAGAAAGAAAGCTATTAAAGCTAGGCTTAATAAATACTCTATTGAGGATATAAAAAAGGCTTTTGAACTAGCAGAGGCTAGCGACTTTTTAAAGGGTAATAACGGCAGGAATTGGAGCGCTACTTTTGATTGGATCATAAAGGACACTAATATAGCTAAGATATTAGACGGCAACTATAATAATACAAAAGCCAATACTAGCCAATATAAAGCCAATACTAAAGCGCAGGAGCTTAACGACTTCTACAACGTTGTAAGTACTTGGGCGGATAGTGAAGAGTAAAACCAAGGGGGCGTAACATGAACAAAAAAGAATTTGGGCTATTTGCTAGCGCACTAAGGACGTATTACCCGAAAGAAAATATATTACCAAACGAGCAGGCGCTAGAGCTATGGTTTAAACAACTCCAAGATATACCGTATAACGTAGCGGAGATAATGTTAAATAAATGGGTAGCTACTAATAAGTGGTCGCCTAGTATATCAGATATAAGAGCAGCTACGGCAGACTTAACGCAGGGAGAGGCTAAAGAGTGGGGCGACGCTTGGCAGGACGTACTTAAAGCAATAGCTAAGTATGGATCATATCGAGAGGACGACGCGTTAGCTAGCATGGACGAAACCACGAGAAAAGTAGTAAAGAGGTTAGGTTTTAAAAATATTTGCATGAGCGAGGAAATACAAGTAGACCGCGCTAATTTCCGCATGGTATACGAGCAGCAAGTAGAGAGGAACAAGCAGGACGCACAGTTACCGCCAAAGCTTAAGGCTTTAATAGCTAACGTGCCGTTAATGATAGGAGAGGGGGCGGAAGAATGACAAACAAAGAGGCTATAGAAATATTAAAAGCATGGTATTTAAACCAGCTTGAACCCGATAAAGCTTTAGCCTTTGATAAGGCTTTTAAAATGGCGGTTAAGGCGCTTATGAAAGAGGCAGAGGGGAAAACCGAAGTATTAGAAAGTATCAAAGAGAAAATAGAGAACGAAAGCTTTAAATATTACGAGCCATACAACGATTATTGCGAGGGCGTAAGATATGGCTTAGTGTTAGCTAATCAAATTATTAATAATCATTTGAGAGGGGGACAAAGTGGGAAAAGTATGGATTAAGACAACTAAAGATAAATACGAGTTTATAGTAGCTATGGGAGAAAGTATTAAAGAATTGGCTAAAGAGTGCGGAACAACTGAAAATACCATATATAGCGCTATGAGCCACGCCAAAGCAGAGGGTAAAAACTCAATATATAAAAAGGTGGTGATTGACGAGTGAAAAGTAAGTATAAAATCCCGTGGCACGTTCGACAGTATGTTAAAAAAGAACTTATGGACTATAAGGGCAATAAGAAGTTAGTAGCTAAGTATAAGGGCGACACGAGGGGGCTTATATTAGCTAATACGAGGTTAGCACGGATTGAAAATGTATTAAATAGCCTTAACAAAGAGGACAGAGAGGCGGCAGAGTTGATATTTATAGACCATTACACGCAGAGCGGGGCAGAGATAGCAAAAGGGTTGAGTAAAGCGGCTTACTACAACGCTATGAATAAAGTAATATACTTAACCGCCGTCGAAATGGATCTAATATAAATTAAAAAAGCGAGGTAAAAGAAAAATGAAAGTAATTGACGTATCACAGTTTAACGGCTCGATTAATTGGACTAATGTGGCTAAGTCCTGCGACGGGGCTATAATAAGAGCAGGCTATAGGGGCTACGGAAACGCCGCTTTAGTTACCGATAGCAGATTTAGCACTAACATTAAGGCGGCAACCGCTGCGGGCGTTCCTATTGGCGTATATTTCGTAACGCAGGCGGTAAACGAGGCAGAGGCAAGGCTAGAGGCACGCTACACTTTGGCATTAATAACGGGGTATAAATTAGCGTTCCCGATATTCATAGATAGCGAGGACGGCGGAAGAGGAAAAGGGCGAGCCGATAGCGGAAAGCTTAGTAAGAGCGCGAGAACGGCAATATTAAGCGCTTTCTGCGACGAAATAGAGAGAGCAGGCTATAAAGCGGGTATATACGCGTCGGAGTATTGGCTTAATTCC